>VYMG01000009.1_pt1 | contig 242845 bp, 225 predicted proteins | sample 5115261 | NCBI WGS metagenome assembly VYMG01 (sample SAMN12291781, study PRJNA351875) | freshwater metagenome | isolation source: freshwater lake | place: USA: Michigan, Wintergreen Lake | collected 2013-08-08
TTTGTTTCTGGCCGAGATTCATCGATGTAACCTGGTCGACTGGCATCAATCCTGCTTGCCCGCGACATCGGCCGGAACTGCCGACCAGCCAGCGGGATGACTCAGAAGCCGAACACACGGAAATCCACTTGAGATTCCGTGAAGACACGTAGTGCGCTAGCGTGTTTTAAGTCTTCAAAGACCGCGCTGTTTGCCACGAAAAGTGGTCAGGGTTGGCCTGGGTGCCGGTCGGCTGGGACAGAAATGCGGGCAGCTAACTTTAAGAAATGTTCCCTACGCGCAACCGCAGATTCAAGGCCAACTTTTCAACGCCTACTTTCTCCAAACATCAATTGTGAATCTTGTTCAACGCTCTCAAATGCGCCAAGGGTGGTCGTTTGGGGTGGGTTGGCGGTTTCTCAAAAGCAGACGTTTATCAGTTGTCAGGATAGTTGCTCTTGAACTCGGTCGAATGTCCTGCAGACTCATGGCTGGATTCCTAGGGGCTGGATTCCTAGGGGCTGGATCACTTCTTATAAGCTTGGATTCTAAAGCGACGTTCAATTTCTTCAGCAGCCCGCCTGGTCGCTCGGTGTGCAATAGCTAACACGATTAGGCCTATTGCGGATCGCTTCAAGAAAATTCTTCGATCGATCACGCTCAAAGCCAGATACTTGGTCAATTGAGCCTAATGTGTGGAACAATATCGAACGTCAGGTCAACCTGAAGCCCCCGTGATCGAAATAATTTGGGATGATCGACGCTTTTGGTAGATGTCGAGCAATGCGCTGGCAACGGCCACGCGCGAAATCTTGCTCATTACGCTTGTGTCTGATTGTGCTTCAATCCACTCTGTTTCCCTTCCTTCGCTTAGTGCGGTTGGGCGCACAATTGTCCAATCCAGATTTGAATTGCGCAGTTTGAGCTCGGCAGCGGTGTGATCACGATAGCCGATGTAAACATTTGAAGTATAAATCAGACCACGAATCCATAAAGGTAATTCACGCCACTGCTCCGATGCTCCGAATGTGCTCATGTAGATTAGTCTTTTTGGCGCCTCCTGCGCCTTCAGTGCCTCCACTAAAGTGCCGACCACCTGCGAGCAGACATCTGGGGGGGAGACAAGCGGTGCCCAGGGCGAGCGAGTTTTGCGGGTAATGCCAACCGTTACAATCACACAGTCGACTTCCGAAAGTGCCCTTTCAAGTGCGTTGATCGGACTCAAGTCAGGTAGTTCAATAATGCGCTCAGCGGGTGCGGAAAGGCGCCATCTGTCCCGAACAATTGCTGTGGCAGCGATGCCTCGAACCTTGGCGGCATGCAGCACTTCCTGTCCAGTCAATCCGGTCGCTCCAATAACTGCGATCTGCATCAAACGGCCCTCCCGGCAAATTCAGGTGCCAGCACGATATCGAATTGCGCGTGATCGATTCCATCGACTGGCCTAAGTTCAACCGCCATGCGCGCCCTTATCCGCCGGTTAGTCACTCGCTTGAAAAAGCTGTCGATCCGGTTCCGGGGCTCGTCGGCAAACCACATTTCGGTTGAAAATGTTCTTGCGCCGTTCACTTGGACCAAGAAATGAATATGGGCGGTACGACGGATTAAGCCGAGATAGCGATCATACCCCTCCGGCCGAATAGTCCGGAACGTATAGCGCCCCTCATCGTTGGTCACGGTCATGCCGAACCCCGCAAATCCGGGGTCAGATGCGCCGCCATCCTCGACCAGATAGATGTTTTTGGCGTTCACTGACCAGATCTCTACCCTAGCGCCGATCAAGGGCCTGCCAACGGTATCAGTTACAGTGCCGGAGACATAGATTTGACGGCCCTGGGCGCGGCGCTGGGCTGTCGTCTTGGTCAGATCGTTAGTCAAAGGCTGGGGCACAAAAGCTCGGGCCCGCAGCAGGGGAAGGCCCGTTGGTGCCGGTGGGTAAAACGGCCCACGAGTTAACTCCGGCGTGGGCGCTAGTGTCTCCGAGGCAACCAGGCGTCCGGGCATGAGTATGGAGGTCATGGCGGCAAGTGTTACATTCAAGAAAGTTCGACGGGTCTTTACAGGGGCTCTCATTCGGATCTCCAGATACCAATCTTGATCTCGGCGAGACGTTATCGTAGGATCGGTGTCGATTAATCCTAAATTTTTATCCTGGAGTCCAAGAATGGATGCACTAACAGCGGCTCTAAGCGATATTCAATTCGAAGGGTGGTTCTTCTGCGAAAGCCGGTTGACCGCGCCTTGGGGCATTGAGCTGCCAGGTGGGCGCCTGGCGGCTGTTCATGCCATTCTGGACGGGCGCTGTTGGATTGAATTGGCAGATGGCGGCCCGGCGCAGTCTCTTGAATCGGGAGATGTGGCTTTCCTGCCACTTGATACGCCGCACACGCTAAGTTCAGATGCGGGGGTCAGATCTATTCCTGCACGCGAATTGCCCGATATTGATCGCAGCGACCGGCAATTGGTGCGGCTTGATTATGGGGGTAGCGGCGCGCTGACCTGTCTGATTACAGCCAGCTTTAAAACAGCGGATTTTCTACCCGGTATTGCTCTCAGCGGTGCCGCCCCATTGGTAGTGTTGCCGGCGTCCGACCACAAGAAGCTAGCCTCGCTGGTCGAGCTTTGCAGGGCGGAATATCATGCCGAAAGGTTAGGTCGATCAGCCGTCCTCCGTCGTCTGAGCGAGATATTGTTTGTAACCGCTGTCCAAGCCATTGCTGAGCGTAGCTCTGATAAGGTTGGATGGCTATCGGCCATCAACGATCCGAAACTCAGACGGGCTTTAGTCGTTATCCATTCACATCCGGGTGATCCTTGGTCATTGGATAGACTTGCTGAGGAAGCGGGTATGTCCAGATCATCATTTGCCGAGGCATTCCACCGCCTGATCGGTGAGACGCCAATGGCCTATGTGACCAAGGTGAGGCTGGATCGGGCTGCAAACCACTTAAGAACTAGCACTCGCTCGATCTCAAACATTGCGCGGGACTGCGGTTATACTTCTATCCCCTCATTCACCCGCGCCTTCATTAAAGCCAAAGACATGCCCCCGACACGATATCGCATGGCAAGTAAGAATTAGAGCCGACAAATCGGTGCCTGGTTATCGACGGGCCAAACCAGAGAGATTGTAGACTTTAGACCAAGTGCGAAACTCCGGTTCCTACCATCGGATAAGCGCAAAACTTGGTCAAAACGCCTTCTGGCCGTCGAGAGTGCGTTCCGCAAGGAATGCACCATCTCTAAAGCCGGTGGCGACGGCCAAATTCGCTTTGGACTGCCCTTGAACGCCGGCAATCCACGATTGGGCCGCGTATCGCTCCATGAGATAGTCAAAGAGACCATCCTGCCGACGCGCCGGCAAAATCTCGTCAACGGATTGAGATGGGGCCGCTTGATCAAGACCTTCGCCAAAAGGCGAATAACGCAGTCGCCCCAACTGTGCGCGCCCGGTGATTGCCAGAAGATCTAGATCATCGAACCTGCCGGTTGCCTTACCAAACTGGCGCTGCAGCCTCTCGCGTAGAGCACCCTCGGGCAGATTCATTTCGAAGTTAGGAGCAAGGCCAACGGGCCAATTCCAAGATGGTAGCCGACTGGGCATTGTCAGTGAGACCGCTCGGGTCTGATCAATTAGCGGCGTATAGGCAAACGTAGACCCACTTGAACCACTACGGTCCAACACGCCGCTAGCTAGGTGGCAGTCACGGCTCCCGGTCCAGACCTGGATCATCCCTCATTATCCTTTACGAGATCGTCAAGGGTCGGGCGACCATGGTTGAATGCTTGAAGCGTAAGATCGAGGTCCAGGACGCGTAGAACACGCAAGATTAGGACGATCCCCATATCACCAAGCTTGTCGTTTTCGAGCCGCTCGATTTGCGCACGGCTAATGCCGGCGCGTTCTGCCAGCGCGGCTTGCGAGAGCTTCCGCGCCTTCCTTGCTTCACGAATTTGTTCGGCAATGTCTGTAAGCTGCAACATGGAAGATGTCCTAATCTGCAGCATATATGCGTGATATTAATCCAAAAAAGCAATATATGCATCATTAGTGCGTGATAATGTCCAGGAAAAGTACACAAAATCGCACCTGATCATTTTCAAATAGCCCGGCCCAGCGGCAGGGTTTGTCGACATGAAGGAATGCAACCGGCAATCGGTGACGGTATCAGGAACACGCAAGTTGTATTGTAGGGCACACTCCGAATCCTAGGCCGAGCCCCGGAGCGAATGGAAGTCTGCTGCCCCCGTGCGGGCCAAATCTGTTCAAAAAGGGAAGCAGGAGGAGCGTGACAAGGCAGGCCAGCACGACGGCCCACGGTACGAGGTCCGGAGATATCCAAATTGCCAGCGCTGTGGCTATTTCCAGTGGGCGTCACGCGATGCCGATCGCACCTTCTGACTGACGGTCAGCACCCACTGTTGACCCGTCTGAGATGCGCAAAAGCGCCAGAACCGCCGCCACATGCTGGTCGATAGTTTCTGGTGCTGCAACGTCTATCCCATAAATCAGCTTGGCCTCGGCACCCAGCATAAACAGTGACTGGCCGCTCGAAGATATGATATAGATCAGCGAAACCAAGGACATCGCTGGGAGACGCCTACCTTGAACGGCCCGTTCGAGTGCCGGCATCACCCGGCGATGGGCGGGAATGACATGGGTGTCGACCATCCACGATAGTCGCTCGCTAGGCTCCATAGATTCATGCATCATGATGCGTGCATGTTCAGGATGACGCGCACTATAAAGGACATAGCGCCGGATGAACTGGGCAAGGGATGGAGTGGCCGACGTAGGCTCTTCCGGCGGGTCGGCCATCTCCTGCTCGAACCGGGCGAACAATTGCGAAACGGCTTCACGCCAAAGCTGGTCTTTGGTCCCGAAATGCAAGCGGATAACGGCATGCGTAACGCCCGCATCCGCAGCAATATCACGAACGGCAGCGGCTTCGAAACCGCGTCTCGAAAAATGATCCAGTGCAGCATCTAGGATTCGGATCCGCGTTTCCAGCTTTTGCTGCCTGCGTTTGTCGGTTCGGTATATGCGCTTCTCGTCTGCCAATATCTGCCTCTTGAAACGATCCATAAATTTAGATATCCACTTGGATAGTAAAATCTGCACCCTATCCAAAAAGGATTCTGCTTTATGGTCGATTTACATCCGCGCAACAAGCAGTTCATCTGGCGACCCACCTTGCCGCCTTATGCCATCCTCACAGCAGAGCAAGCCCTACAGTATGATCAACTGGGGTTTTTCCTGCTCAAAGGTGCCTTCAGCCCTGAAGAGGTTGACGCCGTCGCAGATGCGATCGAGCCATTCGAACATCAGATAGAGGTTTGGTTGCGCGAACAGCCCAATGGACGGCTAATGATTGCGAAGGCCGGTGCAATCACCTTCACTGTCCATCTCGTCGAGAAGTCCGATACGCTTAAGGCCTTCAGTCGGCACTTAGTGTTCCAGAAACTTTGCCAGGACATTATAGGCCCGCGATCACGTCTCTATTGGGACCAGGCTGTTTATAAGAAGCCAGGCAATTCTGATGAATTCCCTTGGCATCAGGACAATGGTTATGCCTTTACCGAGCCACAGCAGTATCTTACTTGCTGGGTCGCGCTGAACGATGCCACAGAGGACAATGGCTGTCCGTGGGTCGTACCTGGCCTGCACCGGCTAGGGACGATCAGCCATGAACTTACTGAGCTTGGCTGGCAATGCCTTGACAATCCCGAGGGCGCAATATGTGTGCCAGCGCAAAAGGGTGATATAATGGTTTTCTCGTCTCTCACACCTCACCGGACCGGTCCCAATCTGACCGCAGGAGTTCGCAAAAGCTATGTTCTCCAGTATGCGCCAGACGGTGCGCTCGCCTATCCTGCCGGCCAGGATGAGCCGGTCTTGCAGAATGATCCGGGGCGACAGTTTCTCCTGTAAATCAAAGCGGATGCATGTGCCGAGCGCGCTGGGCGATGAAGCGGACTAATCGCGCACGCGTTCGGGCGTCTAGCGGATAAATGGCGACGCAGCCAATCGAGCTCTGCCCATAGAGGGCGGTAGGCAGTGTCAACAGGGCCGGTAGCATCTTAAGCGTCGCGGGGTTCTGCATGACAATTGCCCGATAGCCCACCAAATCGAGTAAAGCGCCCAATAGGCCAACGCCGATACCGAGCGCAACTATTTGCGCCAGAATGATCAGGCCGTAGGTTGCATCCTCTGCCCGGACCCCTGCTTTCCATTCGCCAAATTTGACGGAGGCAGGCAGCATCGACCGGAAAGAAAGCGCGAAGGCTGCGGCACCGACCCGGCTGCGAGCAACAAGCACCAGCGCGCTTGATAACTGGGGCGTAGGGAAACAAGGCCAACGTCAGCAACGGGGTGCTACTAATCAGCCCCGCCGCCATCCGCACCATACGCTTGCCGACGCCACACGATGGTCCACATCTGCCTTTACGAATCCATCCCTTGGCGACCATAAGGCACCCTTAGACACCGTCGAGGATCTATCGGGTTATTTGGGCTCACCTTTCCAGTCGGTGCCGGGCTCATTCAGACTGTCAAAGCAGATCATATCGGCCAAATCGGCCACCCGCAGCCCCACCTGCCGCCTGGCACCGACTGCCGCTAATCCTGGGCCGTTTCGTCCCAAATCAGAAATGTAGGGGTCAAGAAATTGCTAACCGAAAAAAGGTTCACATGATCGCATCTGCGGGCATCATGTTGTTTTGAGTCGGGCTCCTGGTCGGTTACCGGCCCTCATGGTGCCCGCCGCACTGATAGTCATACTTATCTCCAGGGCGCGCGCGGCGTCGGCATCGTGGAATGTCGTGAAGTCCAACCCCATCTTGTCGAATGTCCAGCCCAGAGCCGCGGTGCCAACGCTCATCCGGGCCCACATATACTGATGGAAACTGATCAAGACATGAAAACCGTAAGTGACCGCCAAACGCACCACGGCTTCAAGATAATCGTGATCATACTGGCTAGGTCCGGCATGCTCGACCGCTTCCCAAGTGGCCAGGAAGCGCAGGCATTTAAACCCTCAGATTTGCAAGTGCATGAAATGGCGTTGGGCGTCCTTGGATTTAATTTTTGATCATATATCAATGCTGAAATTTGCTTTGCTTTTGGGCCTGTAGATATTTCGCGAACTCAATAACCGCCTGCGCAACAGCATCGGGCTGCTCGGGCAACAGTGCATGGCCTGCGCGGTCAATCTGGATAACTTGAATGCGCCCTGGTGCAGCTGCTCTCAATGCGTCAATGTTTTCAGGAGGGGCCAAAACATCCTGCAGCGGCTGTACTACCAAGATTGATGCGCGTCCTGCGTTCCACCATTTATCTACAGGGGTGCGCTGGGTGGCATTTATTTGAGCCTCGGCCACGTCACGGCGCCAGCCATACCGCCAAGCAGTTGGCTCGTTGCCGGGCGCGAAAAATGCGCGGGAAACATGATTCATACGTTCCGCATCAGGTAACGAAAGATCAAAAGAAGCCAAGAGCGATTGTTCTATATCCGGGGCCATCGCGACCTTGCCGCCAGCTGCCAGAAGGATGACAGCTTCCACCAGATCTGGCCGCAAGGCCGCAGTCATTCGCGCTACCCGATTGCCGAATGCATGACCAAGAACAATGACTGGACCCCGGCGTGGTCTACTTTCGATTACATCGATAACATCGTCGGCTAGGTCGCTGAGCGTCACTTCTGCGCGATAGGGTTCGGATTTCCCAAACCCTCTAGGTTCCGGGCACACAGCCTGAAAGCCAGCGCGAGCAATCGCATCCGCCAGCAATCCAAAGTCACTTGCTCCGCGACCAAGTGAAGGAAGCAAGACTATTGATGGAGCATACTTTATGCCAACCGAGAGAACCTCGATATCGCCATTGCGTCCCTTGACTAGGCTCCGCTCTTTCGGAATTTCGGATCCGATGCTTTTGCAAGCTCCGACCACAAATAGGCCACCAAGTGCACTTCGGCGTGAAAGCAGTTTTTTGAACATCAGCGTAACCTAGTTAAACATTTCTACCCACATGTTCTCGACCTCGGCAGCAACGCCACGTCGACTTGTCCATTGTGGCTCCACATTCTTTTCGTTCCAAGCATCCCACTTTTTCAGAAGGTCCTTGACCTTTTCTGGATGCTGTTCGGCAAGATTGAACTTTTCGCCGGGATCCGTCTGCAGATCGTATAGAAGCGTCCACTGACCTAGAGCAGAGACGGTGGCCGGGATTCCATCAGGCCTCATCGAGCGGGCGAGGTCATCGACCCTACGCTCGGTCGTTGCCGCTCCACCTGGTGCCGCACGATTCACAACAATCAGCTTCCATCGTCCCTCGCGGACGATCCGAGTAGGTCCCATACGCCAGAATAGAGCCCGATTTGACTGAGGTGACTGATCTTGAACGAGGCTAACCAAGTCAAGTCCCTCAGCACCTGGGTGTGTAACCCCGGCGGCAGTTGACGTAGTGACGGCTATATCCAGGGCGCTAACGGGATTGGTGTACACCCCCGGCGCTAATGTTTGTGGCCAAGAGACAATAAAGGGCACCCTAGTGCCGCCGTCCCATGGGTATCCCTTCCAGCTTTGAAGTGGCGCGTTAGAGCAAGCGCCCCCAATATAGCTCGGGCAGCCATTGTCACTCAGAAAAACGATCAAGGTGTTCTCATAAGCCCCACTTGACTTCAGATGTTGGACCAGTCGGCCTATCCCATCATCCAATGCAGTAAGCATCGCCGTATAGACTTTATGGTAGTCAGATGGTTGATTGCTTGCGCGCAACAAATACTTTGCCGGTGCCTGAAGTGGGGTGTGCGGAGCGGTATAGGCCAAATAAAGGAAAAATGGCTTCTCGGGTTCTTTGCCCGCAAATTCAATTGCCTTGTCAGTAAAGAGATCCGTGACATACGCCGTTGGCTCTACTCGAGTGCGACCGTCAAAAATAGGCAAGCGATCCCGCGTAATGAGTTTGTCTTCAGCCGTCTCAACATGGAGGTCGTTTGGCCCAATCGCTGTCATATAAGGCGTTGCACCACCGAGAATTCCATAAAAACTATCAAAGCCCCTGTCGAGCGGGGTAAAGCCTTCCGCCTGGCCCAAGTGCCACTTGCCGACAATTCCAGTGCGGTAACCAGCTGATTTTAGTGTTTGGGCAATGGTGGTTTCTTGTACAGACATGCCTCGCTGCGTATCGCGACCGGCTGGATTAAATTCAAAGCCAAATCGGGTTTGCTGACGCCCGACCATCAATCCAGCTCGTGAAGGTGCGCAAACTGCGGCCGTGGCGTAGCCATGCGTCATCCGGACACCTGATGCTGCCAGAGCATCAATGTTGGGAGTCGGGATGCGCCCCCCATTGGCTCCGATGTCGCCGTAGCCCAGGTCATCTGCGATGATGACGATGATATTGGGTCTGCCGCGAGAATTTGGCTTGGCTGCCGTGAGTGCTGAAACAGTGTTTACCAACTCATCGCCGGTCTTTTGAGACTGACAAGCGGACAAGGGCAAGGTGAACCCGAATGTGCATGCAATGCTCATAAACACGCGTAAGGATTTAAACGTCGTCTTATCGCGCGATGCCTTCTTTGAGTGGTACCATTGGGCTGAGCTATACTTGAAGTTCATGAGCTATCATCCAGTTTTAGGTTATGAGGAATTCCTTGGTCTTAGAGCAGTCCTGAATCCGATGTGGATGGTTCCAATCGAAGGGTCTCCGGGCTGCCGCGAGGCGGGTCGATAACGATGACAGAAATTGTCGGCACACAGCCATGACCCACCCTTGATCACACGTGCCGCATCTTCGCGTGTTGCCGCTGCCGCTACTGTTACAGTCTGCCGCCTGTCGCTCCATGGATCTTGCGTCCATTCCCAGACATTGCCCGCCATGTCATAAAGGCCGTAGCCGTTCGCAGGAAAGCAGGCCGCCGGTGCTAGGCCTTCGAAGCCATCGTCGCCGGTATCAACAATTGGAAAGATCCCTTGCCAGTGGTTTGTCTGAGGTTTGCCGTCGGCCCCTCTGGCTTCGTTGCCCCAGGTGTAAATCGCATTTTGTATGCCGCCGCGTGCCGCTGCCTCCCATTCAATCTCGGTCGGTAGATCGCGCCCCAACCAGCGTGCATAGGCCAGAGCGTCTTCGTATGCTATTTGAACGACAGGGAAGTCTGGGCGTGCATCTTCCATATGATGCCCAAATGGTTGTCTCCAACTCGCGGTCTCTTCAAGGTGCCAGGCACCCTCAAAGACGCCTCCTCCCGCTCCATCTCGCTCGGCGACAGTAAGGTAACCTGTAGCGTCTACAAACTTGGCGAAATCCGCATTTGTTACTTCGGTACTGTCTATCCAAAAGCCTGCAACCGAGACGACTACTCTGGGTCCCTCCTCAGCACTGTGCTCTTCGGAGCCAACGGTTAGGGTTTGCGCAGGTATCCACACGCCGACCTTATCATCGGTGATTTCGTCTGGTCCTTTCGACAAGCACGCATCTTTCTTGCTTGGTGGAGCCTTCAGATTGAATTGAACTTTTTCGTGACCATCACGGCAGGCTGCAAGCACCAATGATAAGATAAGGCCAGCTCCCAACCTCAAAAGGCACATGAGCTTTTCTCCATTGGCTCACTCGCCTTTGGGGCAGGCCAGTGACATGGGTTTGCAAGTGTTAACAAAGCCATCTGACCTCAGACTCTCTAGTGAATTTCTGTAAAGTGTCGACAATTTATGTTGCATGTGTCACCATATTATGTCAAGCAAGTGATCCTTATTGGGATGACTCATGAAAACAAATCTCGTCATCGTCGCGCTCAGTTCCATTCTGCTGTTGGTCGGATGCGCGACTCACAGTGCCTCTGGTGCTTCCAGTCTGGGAACAGAGCAGGCGCGCAAGCCGAACATAATACTTATAGTTGCAGATGATCTTTCTCTGCTGGATTTATCAACTTATGGTAAAACACCTATAAGTGTTCCAACCCCTAACTTGGACCGTCTGGCGAAGCGGGGAGTCACATTCAGGAGAGGCTATTCTACGGCATCGGTTTGTAGCCCGTCTCGGGCTGCATTAATGACTGGCCAATACCAGCAGCGGTACGGATTTGAGTTTCTGACACCGGAAGGACCTGACGGTGGAGGCCAAGGATTGGCAGAGAACCAGAGAGTCTTCGTTAGTGACCTTAAGGTCGGAGGTTATCGGACCGCTATGCTCGGCAAGTGGCATTTGGGCTCAACAAACGACCGCCTGCCAACAACTCGAGGATTTGACCAATTCTTTGGCTTTCTTGCTGGTGAAACGGCTTACGCTGAAGAGAAAACGCCTGGCCTTATAAGTGTTGCGGCACCTTATGTAGGTAAGCGTAGCTTCACCCGGAGTGCAGAGTGGATCAAACTCATGTCTGACTTGGCCGGCGACAATACCCCGCCTAAAATTGAAAACGATGATCAGAGCTATTTGACGGATCTGCTGACCCGGAAGGCGGTGGAATTCATACGTTCCTCAGGACAATCCCCGTACTTTCTGTACCTCGCTCACTTGGCACCCCACACACCCTATCAGGCACTCGAGGCAGATGTCGCCAACTTCACCAATTTAAAGGACCCGCTACAACGTACCTATGCAGCCATGATTTCCTCACTCGATCGCAGCGTAGGAGCGGTGCTTGACGCCGTGGAAGCTTCAGGTGCGGGAGAGGATACACTCATCATTTTCACCGCTGATAATGGAGCTGCAACCTATATGGGTGTTTCGGATTGCGAAACATTGGCCGGTGGCAAACTGAGCTATTTCGAAGGCGGCGCGCGGATTCCCCTTATCATTAGTTGGCCGCGAAAATGGCCAAGCGGGCGGGTCGATAGCCGCAATGTTTCCCAACTTGATCTCGCTCCTACCATATTGGCAGCCGCAAAAGTTGATGCGGCAACCCGCTTTGACGGAAGAGACCTAACCCCACTTATGACACCGGATCGGCAATCGGAGACGGTTCACGAAACGCTGTTCTGGCGCACCGGGGCGGAATACGCTGTGCTCTCAGGTGATCTAAAGCTCTTGTCCAATACGCGCCAAGGTGCCTTTCCTTGGCTGTTTGATTTGTCTTCAGATCCTCGCGAAAGGAAAAGCCTCACCTTTGAGAGGCGTTCTGAAGTTGCCGACTTACAAAGGCGCTACAACGACTGGGCAAAATCTATGAGGCAACCGGCATGGCCATCAAATCAGGTGGTTCAAGTGTTTCAGTGTGGGAGGATTTCTTTTCATGAGCAATGATCAAGCGACTAGTTTGTTTCCATTCTCAAGTCATGGGATTCAGATACTCGCCAAAGTCAAAACCTTCATGCGCGATCACGTAATACCTTCCGAGGCCACATTTGACCAACAGGTCAAGGAGGCCCCCAATCCCTGGCTTACACCGCCGGTCCTTGACGAGCTAAAGACTGAAGCTCGGAAACAGGGGCTTTGGAATTTGTTCTTGTCGGAACTTAACCCAGGACCACCTCTAAGCAATCTTGATTATGCGCCGATTGCCGAGGAGATGGGTCGGATTGTATGGGCAAGCGAGGTTTTCAACTGTAACGCTCCGGACACCGGTAACATGGAGGTTCTTGAACGATATGGGTCGCAAGCCCAGAAGGAACGCTGGCTCAGTCCGCTCGCCGACGGGAAGATCAGGTCCTGCTTTGCTATGACCGAGCCACAAGTCGCTTCTTCGGATGCAACAAACATAGAGACTGAGATTAGACGCGAAGGCGACAATTATGTGATCAGGGGGCGGAAGTGGTGGATCACCGGCGCTTTGAACCCACGATGCGAGGTTGCGATCGTGATGGGCAAATCCGACTCGTGGGCACCAAAGCATCTTCAGCAGTCCATGATCCTCGTTCCCCTAAGTGCGCCTGGCGTCAAGATTGTCCGCTCCCTCAGAACACTGGGCTTTGACGAGCCGTCCCACGGACATGCAGAACTGATTTTTGACGATGTGAAGGTGCCAGTCGACAACATGCTGCTCGGGGAGGGCCGCGGGTTCGAGATTTCTCAAGGCCGACTTGGACCTGGGCGGATTCACCATTGTATGCGACTGATTGGACTTGCCTCAAGAGCCCTTGAAGCGATGTGCGCCCGGGCTTTAGCTAGACGCGCTTTCGACCGCCCAATTAGTGATCATGGTGTCGTGCGACGCTGGATAGCGCAATCGCGCATCGAGATCGAGCAAGCAAGGCTGCTAGTATTGCAGGCAGCGTTGCGTATTGATGAGCTTGGGACCAAGGGTGCACGCAAAGATATTGCAATGATCAAACTCGCAGTACCCCAAATGGCCCAGACTGTCATTGACCGAGCAATCCAAGTGTTCGGCGGTGCCGGCTTGTGCGACGATCACTTCCTCGGTTACGCCTTTACAGGTGCCCGAATTCTCCGAATTGCCGATGGACCTGATGAGGTCCATGCAGAGACTGTGGCTCGGTTAGAGCTAAAAGCTCACTGCAGATAGCTTTCCTGTTTAGCCCAATGTCTTTGACGTCACATCGTGCGATTCCCAAGAGTCTATCGGTACCAAGTGAATGTCGTTTTGCGGCACATCACTTCACGGGCCTTGCCGTAATGTATCTAAAGCAACTCTGACTAACAAAACTGAGGTTTAGCAACATGATGACTGTCCAAACCGATTGTTACTCCACGGCCCAGTTGTGCTGCCAGAACATTGAAATTTTTAATTGACCGCTTGTTGAGTAGGCTGGCCCATGGCGGGGATACGTAACTTAACTGCTCTCGCGGCTACCGCGTCAACCAGTCGGGTGCTCAATTTGCTTCAAGTCGGGAAGCGCTACGCTGACGATCTGTCATACAAAAAGGCACCGCTGTTTACCAACGACCTACTAAACCGGTCGATCATAATAAAGCACCGCCTGCGGCGCGATGAAGTTTATCTGATCCCAAATTCTACACTTGTAGCGACTAAAATCATATTCCCACTCGACTTCAATGACTTGGCATTAGGCGGGCACTCAGTTTTTGTGAACCAAAAAGGTTATAAACGCACCATCTGCGACATGGTAGGCCTAGGCGAACAGGAGCTCGAAAAAGACTTTTCAGTCTTGGACATGTTGGACGAGTTGCCTTCTCTTGATCCGTTTTTGGTTCGGGAATGTTTGCGCCGGAACCAACACGAACCCGCCGAATGCTATTTCCCGATATCGCCAGCTGATGCCCAGCGCATGCAAAATTTCGCAAACTCAGAGATGGCACCGCTGATCCGGATGGCGGTTGGAGACGTTAGTGGCATGGGCAGCGACGCCATGATTGCTAAACTCGCCAACGCACTTTTGCTCGCAAATGATGTTGGCGCACTAAACCCCTTGCGTGAGACATTGGGCTTAAACGGCACTCATTTCACAAAGGGAATCTTTAGCTGGAAGGGTTTCATCTACTACAAATGGCAATTCTCGCAAATGATGCAAGGCTTAATCCGTGTGACCAAACAAATCGACCATATCAGACCTGTGGGGTCGAATGAAGTTGCAACGCAAGAAAGATTTGACGCGTTTAAAGCATCAATTCGTACGCGGCTCCGGGAAACTGCGCGAGGCTGTAGTCAAGCGCTGGCGCTCTATGATGATGCATTCGCCGACCTCGTCCACCGAGGCAATCCTGGAGCCTTCCGCAGCTTCTTGTTGAATGCACCAGTTCTCTTGCTGGATTTAGGCCATTCAATGGGTATGATTTCGCATATCTCGTCATTCTGGGCTTACCGCTTTCAAAACGGTTCCGCGCGCTTACTAAAATGGAAAGAGTTCTATGATATTTTGCTCGAGTTTGACGCAGGGCTTGCTCCCCGCCAATCTCAGGCTCAGTCTTGGTAGAGCAAGCTACACCGATCGCCGGCAATGCCAGCGCAGACGTTGAACCCGGCAAAGTTATCTTTAGCGCAGCCGATCGTCGGTGCAGATGAAGTTCAAATTTGTCTCAGAAGCGGCGTGCATGTTGCCACATTGACCAAACGTAAGACTTACGTGAGCAGCTATGCCCTTAGAAGCTTGAGTTCCAGGAAATCGCTTGCAGTCCAAGACGATTTCCCCTAAAAATGTCGACATATTATTTTATATATGCCGACATTAGGTGCCGACTTGCTGCTACAGGAATTGCGCTTCCTTTTATTTGACGTACTCGATGCGGAGGCCTTGCTAGTCCGTCCGACGTTTAATCACCTTGATCAGCTTGACCTTGAGTGCATTTTGACCGCAGCGGATGACTTGGCCAAGCGGGAGTTTGGCCCGATCGCCGACATAATTGACAGGGAAGAGCCGCTGCTTCTGCAAGGAAATGTGACTGTCCACAAGGCAGTGGCTCGGGCGTTTCGAGCTTACGCCGACGCGGGCTTTCTTGGGGCTAGTTTGCATGTTGAATCAGGGGGGCTACAGCTACCTGCCTGCGTATCAACAACACTCATGGCAATATTTGGAGCAGCATGCACACCGGCGGCTGGCTATGGATTTCTAACGACTGCTGCAGCTAGGATCATCCAAACGTTTGGTGATGTCTGGCAGAAGTCAACCTTCCTAGCTCCTTTACGTGACGGGATTTGGGCAGGGACAATGTGCCTCAGCGAGCCTCATGCAGGGTCTGCACTTGGCGAAATTCACACCAAGGCAGTCCTGCGTAACGATGGTTGCTATAATGTTACAGGCACTAAGATGTGGATCTCAGGCGGAGATCAAGACTTCACAGCTAACATCGCCCATCTTGTTTTGGCAAGAATCGACGGCGGCACATCAAATGCTTCAGGCTTGTCGCTTCTTATTGTACCAAAGATGAGTCTTGATGGTAGTTCAAACAAAGTCTCTACGATCGGACTAAATCATAAGCTGGGCCACCGAGGAACATCAAACTGTGCACTGACTTTCGGAACGGATGGTCCTTCAACCGGCTATTTGATCGGCAAGCCGCACGCAGGCCTTTCTTATATGTTCCAAATGATGAACGAAGCTCGCATCGGCGTTGGGGTTACCGCTGCAGCTACGGCCTATGCTGCTTATCGCTATGCTACTGAATACGCCCGGACGCGACTTCAAGGCCGCGACCCTGAAACAGGGGCGCAAGTAGCAATTGTCGGTCACGCCGACGTAAAGCGCATGCTTTTAATGCAACGGGCTATTTGCGACGGCGGCCTTTGTCTCTGCCTATTCGGCGCACGCATGGTAGATGACTCTCAAAGCCATCCGGATCCAGTTGAGGCCTCCAGAGCAGGGATACTCCTGAAACTACTCACTCCATTAATCAAGCTTTGGTGCTCCGAGCGCGGTCTCGAAGCAAACTCGCTGGCAATACAGGTCATGGGAGGTGCCGGATATGTTCGCGATCATCCAGTTGAAAGGTTGTTCCGAGATCAAAGGCTCAATCCGATACATGAGGGCACGAATGGTGTTCTGGCGATCGACTTTATCCTGAGAGGTGTTCGGCGGGATGGCGGGGAAGCCCTGCTCCAACTTCTGTCAAGAATCACTTCTGAACTAGCGTCAATAGACGGTGATAAGGAGTTGGCGCTTTCCAAAACACTTGCAGAAAGCGTGAGCATGATCCAAGCCTGCGCAGCTATCTTAGTGGCCAGCGAAAAAGGCGTTGCTCGCGCTTGGGCAAGCCCATTTGCCCTCTGTGTTGGCGATACGCTTGTTGCGTGGTTATGGCTAAGGCAGATCAAAGCCATGCGCGGACATTCTGATAGCGTGGCTCTTTCCAAGCAGGCAGCGGCACTATGTTTCAGCCAGTTGATTCTTCCGCAGTCGATGGCGGTTATAAAGAATATTATAGAGGGTAACTCACCGCCTTATAACGACCCAGACACAGACCTTCTGGTTGATTGACCATCTCTACACGGAATCAACCCTGCCTGGCTCTTGGGGTCCGCCGATTATCAGGAGGATCCTGCCTGGTGAGACCATCATGCTTTGGCTTTTGGCTAGCGTGCCACTGCTGACGCGCCACCGTGGTTAGAGCGTGCGGCGCGCAGCGGGCGTAAGCAAGCCGGGGCTCTTGTTGGGCGCCACGTTATTGAACTGGTGCCGCCAGAGTAGCGGACTCTCTCTTCAACTTGCTGACCAATCCTGGCAGAGGTCAGAAGGGCAACACATGACTGCGCATATTTTCACTATAAGTTGTATGGCAACAAGGAAAATAACGCATCGAGGTCAGCATTAGCGAGGCAATCTCGCTATCATACTAGAATGGGACGCCACTCAAAACAGCTTCTTCAGCCGATAAACCAAACGTCCAGAACCAAGTAAGTTATAGTTTATTTTTTTCTATAGATAAAACAGAAATCTAATAGCATTTTCTAACTTATTTGGCGGTCTACTGCGCTCCACCACGGTGCGCGCAAGAGTTTCTTATCTACTTTACCCAGTGGGGTTAACGGCAACAGGTCGACAACTTCAAATGATTTTGGGACATAAATCGGCCCCTTGCGTGAACGGACCCATCCGGCAAGATCTTCAAGACTGGCATTGCGACCCGGGCGGAACACGATATAAGCTTTAATGGCTTCTCCCCACCTGCTGTCAGGTACGCCAATAGCCGCAACCCCAGCGATTGCAGGGTGGGCACTTAAGACGCTCTCTAACTCACTTGGATAAAGATTGAAACCGCCGGAGATCACCATTTCTTTCTTCCGATCAACTATGAAGAGGCGGCCTTCATCATCCTGCCAACCAATATCCCCGGTATACAGCCAACCATTTTTGATGGTTGCTGCAGTGAGTTCAGGCTGGTTCCAGTAACCTTGCATGGCGTAGGGAGCCCGTACACATATCTCTCCACTCGTTCCGGGTTCTGCCTTCAAGCCATCGGCATCAAGCACGCAGACTTCGCAGTCTTGCAATGGATGTCCGGCTGATGTCAGCAACTCCGGTCGAGACCGGCGGTGATCCACAGATTGCAGAGAGGAAATCAGATAGCACTCAGTCTGCCCGTAAAGCTGGCAAAAGACTGGGCCGATACGATCCAGTGCTTCCTCCAACCGTGAGGGAGCGATTGGTGATGCTCCATAAAGAAGTAACTCCAATGATCTTAGGTCAGCACGACTCCACCCCTTTTGATCCAGCAGTGTGTAAATCATTGATGGAACAAGCATTGTCATATTTGCACCCGACGCTCGGACGCGTCGGACAAATGTGTCGGGATCAAGTCCCTGCATCAGATTAATCGCCCCACCTCGAGCAATTACTGGGGCAACGAACAGACCGGCTGCATGGCTAATAGGAGCAGCAGCCAAGTAAACTGGCAACTTTGGCAGCTGGAAGTTAGCGAGAACAGCAATGGATCCTGCCAAAAGTTCTCTATGACTTCGCTTAACTCCCTTCGGACGACCAGTTGTCCCACCAGTGTAGTTAATGATGGCCAAATCATCCGGGCTAGATAGGTCTTTGGGGCTAAATGACGAATTCTTGGCCTCTTCGATGAGATCAACTCCAAACGATGAGGGTCCAAGTACCAATTTGGTCCGAATAGGTGCCTCAGCATGAAGCTGCCCTGCTATGTCTCCGAATATAGGGTCCAACAACAGCACTGTCGCACCTGAATCGGTTATTTGATCAAGATGATCTCGATGAGACCCTAGTGGATGGAGAGAAGTACTAGCAGCCCCAAGTCCCTGACAGGCGACCCCAGCGCACCAAGCCTCAAATCTATTTGAGGCAAGACCTGCGACAATGTCACCCCTCCCAACTCCGGCCCTCACCATCGCCGCTTGGATCCGTCCGATTAGGTCTCGGACCGCTCGGTAACTTATCACCGCTTCACCCGTTATGAAGGCTGTGCTATCACCATAGCGCTCAAGGGCACGCAGAACAAAACCTGCATGGGTAGGCCCGTTTTGCCATTCTTTGCTCATTGAGCCTCCGAGCGAGACTGACCCTGAAGCGGGTATATTACAACAAAATACAAAATTTCCCCCGTGCGTTTGTTGGTTTTCTCAAGACTGATAAGTTCTTAAAAAAATGTATCAACTTAGTATCATTTAAGTTAAAAAAGTCAATTCAGTCAGATTTATAGGTAACTTTCTACCCAGTGGTAGCTAGACAACAAGAGATTGAGACTGGGCCCCAAAAGTCTTTGAACTGGCTCCCCCCGATGAGCCATGTTAGCGAGAATTAATCGCAGCTAGGAAGAATAGCTGCCTTCGAGCCTAATAGAGTTCTGAGGAGGCCTTGAGGAAGCCTTGATTGAGCAACATTTCAGCACACAGTCGTTTCGTCGACTTTTCGCGAATCTTAGTTCGTATCCACATTGACTCGGTCTTGTGAGACTCACTCAAACTTACGATCTCGCGCTCTAACTCATAATCGACCCCAGGATAAAGCGGTCCATCAACCACAAGAATCTCCTGATCCAGAAATAGGCCCACAACAGGCTGGTGAATCGGGAATGAATCCTGAAGCGCGACTGACTGGCAAAGCACACTGATCATTTCAACAGGAAGAATGGCCCTGCCCCATGGAGTGCTTGTCCCCTCCAAATACCAAGGACTGGGTTCGGTTATTACATGCAGCTTTTCTACAAGACTGAAAGGATAGAGGTCGCCCAAAGGTGTTTCCCGCTCCAGCCGTACACAAATCTTTTGAGCTACCAACCCCGGGCGGCAGCCAGCTAGGATCCTCGGCGCGGCTAGTGGCCGTGCCAATGCAAGTCGTTGCCTTGCAAGGGTATTTTCACAACCAGAGCCTACCCCGGCAGTACCAACGAGAACAACTGTCCCATCGCGCTTCGTCAAGGAGATATAAGCAAGGTTTTGAGGGGTTACAATCAGAGTAGCTTGAAGCTCTTCGCCTTCATAACTCGCATTCTTGTAGTTAACGGAAATGCTGCCATAATTGAACCACGCCAGACCGAAAGCCTGCAGTAGAAGGGGCGCAAACTGGCTAAAGTGCGTGGGCCCCTCAATCGCGCCGCCACGAAACCCGAGACTTAGGGCGGTCGAGTCATCATGTATCGAAGCATGGTCCGCGTAGGTCTGGCGCGTGAGCAAGTTTGATGGCGTGCGCCAAGGACCGGTAAGCACAATCATGCCGTCCTCACCGCCTTCTTCGCAGACTTTGGCAGAGAAGGGACGTGATTGAATCTCGCTTTTGACGTACATGACACTTCCTCTCAATCAACAAGGCACCTCAAAATAGATGAGTAACCCTAATGGCTCAGGTCAAATGTTTGACCGAAAACTTGAATTGCATTTCCAACGACGGCCTGGCTGTCCCTCGACAAACCAATTTCACCATGGTTTCTTATTGGTAAGTTCATCCAGATTGCCGTTACTTTGCCAAAGTTGGGATGAGTATTTTGCTGGAGATTGCATCAGCCAGTCTTGCGACCAACTGAGAGTTTCCTTCGGTCAACGTGCCGCCAACCATAAAGCTCGGCCACTCTTTAACCTTTAGCCATCCGTCTGCTTGGCCATCCATGTCGGTGCCCATCAAATTAGGGTTCCCGAAAAACACGAGCAGCTTACGATTCTGATCGATTACCTCTGGATTGTCCCATTTAGAGCGTAATGCGTCATAGGTACGTGGCATCTTTGCGGCCGGTGGATAGTCAGGGTTTTTCAGGCTCACCGAGTAATTCGGCCGGTGCGCGGTAATATCTGTCCAGACTGCAATGACCGGATACACGGCCTCAAGAGGCTTACCGCCACCGTCTGGAATGTCGCCAACCTTGGCCCATTCTGAATCCATCGCTTCATTGATGCACTCCAGCCCCGACTCAGGGAGATCCCCCCCCCCAGTAGCCTTTTCAGGGTTCACGTAAGCACTGAAGTCTGTTCTTTCAGTTGGAAGCTCGAAGAATGCCGACGCCTTTAGGGGCGGTATGTCTCCAACGAACTTCCAATATTCTGGATCCGAGGACTTGACTGTTATCCATTTGGTGCCATCGAACCATGAATAATCAAATCCGGTGAGGTTTATACCGCCGAAATCACGATAATAGATGACGCGAACGCGCATTGCGTCGAAGGCTTTAATCCCGCGCTTTTCCAATTCGGCATTAAGGTTCGTCTCCAAGTTGAGCGCATTGGCCTTTACAGCATTAATGGTAGGTCCCATTGACCCCGTCGCATCGATACACATCACAATGTCTAATTGACGTACTTCGGGTTTCGCGATGGCTGCAGTAGATTGTACATTCGAAAGAAAGCGAGATACCCCGATTAGTGACGAAAAGCTTGTAGGAATGCTCAGTTGAGCTTTGCCTTCCATAAAGTCCTTATCATCAGTCATCTTGAATTCTAGCGCAGTAACCATTGCACGTTCTTCGGTTGTTAGGTTCGAATCGAAGTGGTGCTCTGCGATCTGGGTTCGGTCCATATCCTCATCTTCTAGCCTGGCTGCGGCTAAGGTTGCGGAGTCTAATGCGATTTGGAACTTCGTCTCCAAACTCAACTTCTCGGCATAAGAAACCGTCATGCCAACCAAAAGTATGGTGGCAAGTGCGGCAAGGGCGAAAGCAACGGCTATCGACCCCCGAGCCATTCTTCTTTCAAGGCGAAGATTCGCCAGAAGTTTGGGTTTTTCCATCTCAGGATTTTCCAATGTTGTAGCCCTTGGGAAGGAACGGACACCCGATGAAGCCGACAGTCGTGTGGTCGTTAAAAACTGTTGCCGTCAGGAGCGCTTCGGCCAAGCCATAGGGAATTCTGCAATCCCCACCCAGATCGACACCACGTCGCAGTAAGGCTCGGTCTGACCTGTCACGGAACCAGCGCCCATTGGTCTGCAATGCTGTTTTCGCCACTGCCATTCGCCAGCTCTTACTTTTGCAATCCGTTCCCGGGACGATATTCACTATCCAATCGGATATTCAATGCTATATGTCAAGCCTTGCTTGTGGAGAAATACAATGGACCAAAGAAAATTCGGAAAGACTGGATGGAGGGTTTCCCCGATCTCCTACGGAGCAATGGGAATTGCATTGGACCCTGATTTGAATAACGGCATTTCTCCGTCGTTACTGCTAGCTCTTGAGAAGGGCATGACCATGATCGATACAGCCCGAATTTACCCGGGCTCGGAAGAAATCATCGGCAAGAGCCTGCGTGCCTGGAAAGGCGAAAAGCCGCTCATCTCAACCAAAATCGCGCCATTAACGGCCAAGACATTCCGCCAATTTCGCCCGCTCGCCAGCGCCTTCACCCCGCAATCCATTCGAGACTCTGTCGAAGCAAGTCTAAGAGCGCTGGGCGTTGAACGGGTCGACGTCTTGCATCTCCATCAATGGTTCTATTTGTGGAGTTTTGAACCTGCGTGGTTCGACAGCCTGCATAAACTCCAGCGCGAAGGCAAAATCGGCGCTATTGCCGTCAGCGCTCAGGACCATGAGCATGACGCGCTTCTTGAAATCATCCGGAGCAACATGGTCGACTGCATCCAATTCATCTTCAATATCTTTGAATCACGTCCCAAAGTGAGTGTTCTGCCTCTTGCCGAAAAACATGGTGTCGCCACGATCGGTCGTTGCGTCCTCGACAGTGGCGGACTTTCGGGCACGTTAACTGAAGCTCAATTCGCCCAGAACCTGTTTCTCAAACATGCGCCCTTTTCCGACTATCAAAAGCGTCTCGACGCACTGAGGACAGCCTATGTTGGGACACATGCCAACAGTCTTGGCGAATTGGCCGTGCGATACGCGCTGTCGGATCAGCGCTTGTCGACCATTACACTGGGTTGCCCAACCCGGGCACTGGTCCACGCCAATTTGCAGGCCGCCGCCAATGGTCCATTGCCCCAAGCCATCGTCGATGAAATCACCACCTATCATGTCTGGACCAAGAACCATTATGAACGGCTCGTCTGAACCCCGTTTTATCAGCTTTTGCTTTGATGACGGTTATGAAAAATCCTGTCGTGCAATTGCCGATATCTTTGAAGGCGAAGGCGCATCCGCCAGCTTCTGTGTATTGACCGATCCCGCAGGTTCAGCCGACGACTATGTGCGTTCAGGCAGAATTGGTGACTTTGAGTTGTGGCGCGCCCTTGCGGCGCGCGGCCACGAAGTGATGCCGCACGGCCACCACCATATCCATCTCGGAACGGCAAGCGAAGCCGAAGCAAAGGCTGAAATCGAAGCGTGCCTGCGGTTGTTCTGCGAAAGAATGCAGTTGTCGGGCTCATCTGACCTGATATACCACTGCGCCTATAATCACATCTTGCCTTCGCTTGCAGACTGGCTACAGCCACAGGTGCGGGCCATCCGGGCATCTGAAGCCAATATTGGCACTAATCCCGTGGCGTGGAATCGCACCCGCTCTGTCTTTGATGCCTGCTTTCCCTTGCCCCCCGCCATTGACACTGACGCCCGAACACGGATCGCGAACTTCATAACCAGTGCAGATGCATGGCTAACTTTGTGCTTTCATGGACTGGATGACGAAGGCTGGGGTCCATTGCCCGCTGACGCCTTGCGCGCGATCATCCGGGAGGCAGTCGGGCTGGGAGCAACAATCATGCCGCCAGGCATGGTGATCCGAGCTTTAGCAAGTGTCTGATTACCAACTGGAGTGAGCCTGATCAATGCTTACGGCGACTGGCAGACACCTGGCCGCCATCAAAGAACACTGTCAGGATAAATGGACTGGCCCCGGGCATCAGCGGGGAAACTGTATACTCGAACTCCGTCGCGGAGATCGACGCAAAGCGTCCCGGCTAACAACCTGAATGTGCCCTAAAAACCCAAGCCTCACAGCTTATCGGGACGACTATCCGCGCAAAAACACGATAACCTATATCATGGTCGCGTATTGAGAAATATCGAGGCAAGAGCGCTATCGCGCGTCGGAACTCGCCGAGCGTTTGGGTCTGACCCTGCCAGCACAGAAAAAGCTGCTCTGCTCGGGCAAAGGTACACCATCTTGCAAACTAATTAAACAAACGTTCGCCGACCACCAGGATGAAGTGATTTAATGGCTTTCACAAACATCGTTCTTTAACCGCAACATATGCCATCCAACCACGTTTTTGCGGTCTGCTTCTTGAAAAAGGTGTGACGTGCTGATGATAATACTCACGCCCTTGGATGAGGCTATGTGCTGAGATCTTGGCTGAAAGCATGAGCTACTCAGCTGTCATCCAACGACTATACAGTGTGGACAGCGATTGCTTTGCCCACACAAGGAATATCTCATCCCGTTCGGTTTCCCCATGCTCAATCCACCATAAGACAGCATCGATTAGGAAGCCTGCTACTGCTTGTGCGCATAAGCCGCGAAGCATTGCATCCTGAGCGAGCCGAGGGTTTGCCTCAGCTAACAAATCCTCGGTCCGATTGACAATTCCTGCATGTAAGGCATCAAAATAGTGGCGCAACGCTGGGTCAATCGCGCAATGCCGAACAAGAATTTTCATCTCATTGGGATTTGCTCGCACCAACGAGATTACATCTCGCAAGTTTCGTCCAAGGCCTTTCCAAGCTCTGGTCTGAAGCTCGCGCCAAAGCCCAGACATCCGCTGCAAGATAGTATGGATTAGCTCGTCTTTTGACGAGAAATGCCGATAGAGAACCTGCTTCGGAATTCCAAGTTCTACAGCCAATGTATCCATTGTCGTTCCTCGAACGCCCTGCTGCGCCAGAACCATCGCTGCAGCTCGTGCAAGCTCATCAACCCGCGCTTGACGCAAGGCTGCCGCTTCCTCGCGAGGTGGCCTACCGCGGCGTCGATGGGAGACAAGTGGTGTCGCCGAATCCGAACTCTGATCCACTTTCTTCTCCTTCCCCCGGGCAGTTTATACATTTGGCTTGACTGTTCAAGATATATGATACTAACTTGTATCAATTAATAATGGAACTCAGGGAGGAGTGTATGGCGACTTTTCGTCTCGGGCTTTTGGCATCAGTTTGTATTTCGGCATGGATTTCACCACCGGCGATTGCTCAATCGATGCCTCAACAGGCCGCCTCAAAAGTCGGAACTCCCCAAAGTCAAGACCCCCAGGCCATGATCGTGGAGGAGATTATTGTGACCGCGCGCAAACGCGAGGAGCGACGCGACAACGTGCCTGCCTCTCTGTCGGTGTTCGATCAAGCGCAGTTGAGGTTAATGGACGTAACGTCAGGTAAGGACCTAACCCGCATCACACCTGGAGCTTATGTGATCGATAATGGGTCTGGATTCAATGACGAGTTTCTGATTCGCGGCGAGGGGGCGGCCCGTCAAAACAATGCAGAAACTGGTGTGGGCCTTTATCGAAACGGTGTCTTTGTTGCTGGTGGAAACGCCGGCGGTCGTAATTTTGTGCCAATCGACTTTTTTGATGTCGGTTCAGTTACCATCCTTCGGGGACCCCAAGGATCGTTTTACGGTCGCAATGCACTTGGCGGGGCTGTCGATATAGTTTCGCAGAGGCCGCGCACTGTCGTTGAAGGCGAAGTTCAAGTGGGCGTTGGATCCAATAAGGGTCACAATGGGGAGCTTATCGCCAATGTCCCCATTGGAGACGCTTTACTTGTCCGCGTTGGGGCCTTTGCGTCTGATCAACAAGAAGGGTTCTACAAATCCTCGATTACAGGTCAGTTTCTAGATATAGAGGAAACGACTGGATGGCGCGCTCAAGCAAATTGGCGTCCTTCTTCGGCGTTTGACTTGAACCTGCTACTGGAGCGGTCAGACGAGTTTGGCCCCAATGTGATCGCGTTTGGGCAGGTGCTTCCCCAAGCCGATCCTCCCTTCAATCCAGTCGGCGCACCTTCTGGCTTCTCTGTGGGAAGATTTATCAAACCGGTTGATACGCCCAGTTTCTTTGATCGCTCGACTCAAATGAAGGCGCTGGAATGGAGTTGGGATCTCGGCTTCGCCGACCTGAAGTCAACGACTGCCGAAAGGCGACGAATTGCTGCAACCCAGTCTGACGTTGATGTTTTCGGTAGTACTAACTTGGCGCGGGTAGTTCCAACGGTTGGGCTTGGGAGCGAGATATTCGAACGCGTAACGCAAGATCTTCGTTTGGTTTCTCGATCTGATGTCGCGTTCACGTGGGTTATCGGTTTAGAGTATAACAAGGTTGATTCCGAGTTTGACACTGTACGATTCTCAGATGCTCTGCGTAATGATCGCTTTGACGGCTTATCTGATGTGCCAAGCACACTTCCCGCAGCTTGCGTTGTTGCCCCAACCTGTACATTGGCTCAAGTGCAAACCACCGCCCGAAATACGTATCGGCTAGAAGACTCTGGCATTGATGATACAAGCCTAGCTGCCTATGGGGCCGGCACTTGGCGTCTGGCCGACAATTTACAATTAAGTGCAGACATTCGGTGGAGCCAGGACGAAAAGAACTTCAGACTTGCCAACGTATTCCGCTTGGACAACCCTGCGACACCGGTAAACGAGCAGCTGACACGTTCAATTTCTGCCTCCAAAACTTTTAGCAAAGTGACGCCAAGTGTCTCATTCAATTGGCGCTTTGCTGAGAGTTACGCGCTGTTTGGGCGAATCGGAACCGGATTTCGGGCTGGCGGGTTCAATAATGATCTGGGCGAAATAGGAGATGGGGTGAGTGCCACTGCCATCCCATTGAGTTATGGTGAAGAGTTTGTCACGGCATACGAGATTGGGACTCGCGGCCGGATTGGGAAAACGATCCGATTTGATGTATCGGCCTACTCCAATCAAAAGCAGAATGTGCTCGTAAACTATTCTGTGTTTTCAGGTACAAGCGCGACCAATACATTACGCAACGTAGGTGTGTTGGCTGCCGCCGGTGATTCCCAGCAATTCGGCATTGATGCTGAGATCTCAGGTCGGTTCCAATTGGGGCGGGGCACGCTAACGCCTCGACTCAGTTTTTCCTGGGCAAATGGCGAATATGATGGCGGTTCGGTGTACTCCAACACTCAAGCGAATCCCTCCGGTACCCTAGCATTGGTATCAATCGACGGTAAAAAGATCCAAAGGCTTCGTGAATGGACCACGGCCTCAACTGTCCAATATCGTCGTCCGCTTTTGGGCGGACTCGACCTTGTTCTGATGGTCAGCCAGCGTCGTGAACTCGGAGGGTACGAGGATCCGGCCAACAACAATCTGATGGATGACGTCACACTCTATGATGGCTCCGTCGGGCTTGAAAACAAGCGTTGGCGCTTCACTCTCAGCGGCAAAAACATAACCGATGAAACATACTTCAACATATCGCCCGGAAATCTGAGCTTTCAGACCCAGCAAAACGAACCCCGAACCTGGCGCGCAACGTTGGGGGTCAAGTACTAAGGCCGTTGCTCTCGTTCAGCCCCCTCAGAGCCAGGGTGCCTCAGTCCCTTTAAACCGCTAGAGATTGCTTCCTCATGTTTCTGACCCGCTCTGTAAGGACAATTACCATTCGACGGATGTTCTCCTCTCAAGCGTTACAATCGCGCGATATAAATTTCTGGAGTGCAAAGTCATGCGTCTGATCTTAACTGCATGTTTGATCATAACCATTCTCGCCTCAGCTGTTTCTCCGGCCATAGCCCAAACAATGCCCGTTCGGAATCTTTCGTTCAAAGTGGGCGAATTCGAGCGTCGGGCGCTGCTGGTTAATGAGGCTGCATCCGGCCAGCTGCAACCAGTCGTGATCGTCTTGCATGGCGGCAATGGCAATGCAGATGCTCAGCGTATTCGTACCGGATTTGATGATCTTGCCAGATCGGAGGGCTTCACCGTAGTTTACGCGGAAGGGACGCAGTGGGCTCCTGGTCAACATGCGTGGAACACGGGATATCTCCTTCGTCGTCAGATCGGTGAGGCAGACGACATCGCTTATCTTGATGGATTGATCGATCTTTTGATTAACGAACAACGAGCAGATCCAACTAGGATTTATGTTACTGGTGGGTCAAACGGTGCGATGATGGCCTTAGTATACGCCACACAGCGGCCGCAAAAGCTCGCGGCCGTAGCGCCTATTGTAGGTGCCATGTTCTCGTTTGACACGCGGCCAATAGTCCCGCTTCCAATTATGTTTATCAATGGTGGCTTGGATAACGAGGTTCCTATCGAAGGGGGTATGAGCCGTAACAGGCTTGTCAGGAATGCCCAGACTGCCCCGTTTAAGTCGCTCGAGGAGTCCGTGTCATTCTGGGTAGCGGCTAATGGATCCCAGTCAGTCCCAGTCGTTGAGCAAAATGGATCGGTGACAACCCGCACTTTTCCTGCTGGTCCAACCGGCGCGGAAACCGTTGTGGTCGTTGACTCGGTTGGTGGTCATGGTTGGCCGGGCAGTAAGTCCAATCGTGAAGAAAATGTCCCGATACAGGCCTTTAGGGGCGCCGACCGGGTATGGGCATTTTTTAAGGACAAACGGCGGGAACCAGGGGCAATGCCTGCCCAGATCAAGTTATCACCAAGTCGAGATCAATCCGCTTTACAAGCGGCCGAACCTGTTGCCGTAAAGCTCCAACACGAGCAGGCAGGTCACGGTCGTTTTGGAAGCGTCGATCTTTCAAACCTTGATAAGAATGGGGATAAACTAATTTCTCGCGCCGAGTGGCTTGCGTTTGGCTTGCACGAACAAAGATTTTTTATCTTGGATACTGATCGCAGTGGAAGTCTCACGCCTATAGAATTAAAGCAGGGTCTAGCTCGAGGTGAAAATCGCCGCAAAGGCCCAAAAGGGCAAGGACGGCGATAGAGGCGACCTCCGTTCGTTGAGTCCCTCTGTCATTACGAAAGTCCGAATTCAGCGGGCAAGTCCGAAGTTGGTCAAACCATTGTCAAAGGTTTAGCGGAATATCTACACAGCCTCTCAATGTCAGTCGGGACGATCGCTGTGCCTTCGGGTGAATGAATTGCAATAGGGTCTTCTGACCTCATCCCTCGAGCCATTGTAGGCAAAAATAGCGATCGGCACGACCCGAATGGCATTCGATCTGGCCACAGAAAGTCTATAAATCCTGTCTCTGTTTGCCTGGCAGTGGTAGTGTTGGCCGGGCGGCCTCTTTCAAATTACCTTAGACAGAATAAGCATTTTATTCGTCGACCAATACATCGCCTCAGTAAGCAAATGAGGTCGTTGTTGCTTGCCCATTACCGACGGGGAGGAGTCGTGAAAACAGCTGCTTATGCCGTATACGGAGTACGTAGAAAACTTATTAATAACAAGTAATTAGATTTAATATTTCTTTCTGAGACATTACAAACTTGTAATTTGACCATAATGGATCAAAACCTATTTCAGCCGCAGGAAATCCGATTTCCCGTCGTGTTAAACACGACTCATTCCTACAACCTGGAGGTTAGATATGAGTAGAGTTTTATTGGCCACTACGGCCGTCTTCGCCGCCTGCATCAGTGGTGGCTCGGCTTTCGCCAAAGACAGTGGGCTTTATGGTGGTGCTTTGATCGGCAGCCAAGTGGGCTCCGAGCGCAATGTTGATACGGTCGGCACATCTGCTTTCAATACCCTGGTGCCAAATATTGCACCGCGCCAGCTCAAGCCAAAGGTTGAGGGCGTCACCTATGGCGGCGTGGTCGGGATGAATTTTGACGGCGACGGGGCTCTAGTTTGGGGCGTGGAAGCTGATGTCATTGGTGGCGGTGACTATAAGTCGGCCTCCTTTTCTGGTGCCCCCATTACGGGTCTCGCACCAGCGGGCATAACCACTTCGGCTACAAAGGAGTATAAGCTGCGCGGATCCTTAAGGGGCAGGCTTGGTACATCGTTAACCGACGATATCTTTGTTTACGGCACTGGCGGCGTTGCCTTGGCTCAAGTTGAAACCAAAGCATCCGTTGTTGCCAATGGTGCGCCCACGGTTGCTTGGAACGGGGTGAATAAAGAGACCCTCACCGGATGGACGATTGGTACTGGGGCAGAGTTCCAGATTAACGACGGGATTAGCTTGCGCACAGAATATCTTTATACCGACCTCGGTGACAGCAAGGTCACGGCGGCCGGCAATTCGACGGTTCGCGGGATCGCAGCCTTGAATGGCATCGATTATGTCGCTCGCACCGACTATCGGGGCGGCGAGGTGCGCGCTGGGCTTCTGTTCGCCTTCTAGGTCATTGTCCCAGTGTCAAGGAACGGGCCGACGCCTGAACTCGTCCCGTTTCTTCCTATCCTGACATTTCTCAGCTAGCCTCCGCCATCGGTTGTTGCGCTGCGCGGTCCGCCCCTTGAAGTTAAGAGTATTTGGAATTGGAGTTTTTCCTTGTAACCATCTTTGTCCGACTAAGTTAGTTTACTTGCTAATCCAAACTTATCGATCGCCCCGACATAATTTAGGCTCAGGCTCTATCGTACTCAGCCAACAATTACTCACTCGCCCGTTCTCTAGGCCACAGAGCACCATTCTAGCCACTATATGATTTTCTATATGACCAGGTTGCGTATCCAAAGGATGAGCTCCTAGGTTTCCAGTTCCGCGAGCAAATTGTGACCCAATGCTGAGGGCCGAGCAAAGCGCTTGCGTAAGATAAACTGCTCTCGCGTTGGAAGCACTTAATGGTGCGCTAGTTACGCTTTAAGGGAAGTGGCTTCTCTCATGACCGTCAAGCGCCATGTTTGATGTTCATCCTAGTGACCCAGCCCCCTGATCCGGGCCATTTATAAGTAGAGTCTGTTCGCCTTTCTTTCTGGTTTGTGGTTGGTGGTCAAGGCCCGCTGAGTGGAGCCTTTGCGGAGCTCAGGCGCAGCGGGCCTGGATCGTTTGGCGCTTTGCTGTTGGTGGTTGCGCGCGAAGACTGCTGGTGCAAGTCCGCCGAGCGACGTGTGCGGGCGTTGTTGGTTATAATCGAGCGCCCATGCCGTCAGCGCAGCCCGTGCTTCAGTCAGCGATGAGAACAGCTCCTCGTTGAGGCATTCATCCCACAAGCGACCATTGAAGCTTTCGACGAAGGCATTCTGGGTTGGCTTTCCGGGGGCGATGTAGTGCCACTCGATATGTTGGTCCTGCGCCCATTTGAAAATGGTATGACTTGTCATTTCTGTCCCATTGTCACTGACGATAGTCTTGGGTTTGCCGCGTCTGGCGATGATCGCATCAAGCTCTCTTGCCAGCCGGTGACCTGAGATCGAGAAGTCCGCCACGACCGCCAGCGCCTCGCGGGTGAAGTCGTCAACCACACACAGGATGCGGAAGCGGCGACCACCTGTCAGGCTGTCGGATACGAAATCTAGGCTCCAGCGCTCGTTCGGGCCTGATGGCATCGTCATCGGTCTGCGGGTCCCAAGCGCGCGTTTGCGGCCTTTGCGTCTGCGTACAGCTTTCCTCTCTATAGATCCGATAGAGCTTCTTGTGATTGGCATGGTGGTCCTCACGCGCCAGCAAAATGCCAAGGCGTCGATAGCCAAACCGGCGGCGCTCGCCAGCAAGCGCGCGCAATCGCTCTCGCAGGGCCTCGTCACCGCCAGTCTTCTTTTCATACTGAAACGTGGAGCGATCCAGTCCAGCCACGCTGCACGCCCGACGTTCGCTGACGTCATGGTCCTTCATCGCCTGAACCACAGCGCGGCGTTTCACATCGGGCGTTAGTAGTTTTTTGTTGCCATGTCCTTGAGCACAGCGACATCCAGCATCGTCTCGGCCAGAAGCCGCTTCAGACGCGCATTCTCCAACTCGAGCGCTTTGAGCTTCTGCGCGTCCGATACGCTCATCCCGCCGATCTTGGCTTTGTACTTGTATAAGGTCGCATCCGAGATCCCGCGCTTAGCCCCGGTCTATGACCTCGTAACCACCACGGCCTATCTACCGATGGACCAAATGGCCATTACGCTAGACGGCTCAACCCGCTGGCCCACAATTCAGAAACTTAAAGAACTCGGCCAAAGGCGCGCTGGTCTGACAGCCAGGCAAGCAACCGAGCAAATTGAGGCGACAGCCGCTACCTTGCTGGACCTGCGGGCTGAGCTCGCGTCCTGGTTTAAGGCATCATCCAACCCGGAGATTGGCGCAGCGATGGTCGCGCGCTGGGAAGCTTGGGCTGAATCCATATCTTGTAGATTGTCAGTTTCTAACGTCATCCTGCCGAGATTGTTCGCATCTGGATCTTGTGCGCTCTGGGCTGAAGTACACTCATAAAAATTACCTTTTAAGATAAATCAGTGTCTGGCAGCTAGGCTTGACTACAATTTTATCTTTTACGATAAATTTTCTTGCAATCCTCTCCTGTATCAACGATATTTACTGAAATCGGTAAAGTGGAGTCGGCGGTGAGCACTTTTGAAACAACTCAATTGCCTGAAATCGGCAAGCGCATTCGCAACAGCAGGCTTTCTGCTGGCTTGAACTTACATGAATTAGCTCGTTTGAGCGGCATAAGCGCCCCCGCCCTTTCCCTAATTGAAAATGGCAAACGCGATTTGCGCTTGAGTAGCCTCTTTCGAATTGCCGGAGCTCTGCGCGTTGAAGCAACGAACTTGATGCATGCTCAAGCGGAAAATCTCGTCACGCCTGATGCGCTAGGGGGTTCAGGTTACAACCTTGGTGACTATCAATGACCAATCGTGTCCCTGTCTGGTTTGATGCGCTTCACGTCGGGGACATCGAGGTTGGTGTCGATGGCGACCTCGGCTTCGAATACACACACAATTGGATTGCTACACGCGGTGCCTTTCCCCTGTCTGTGACGATGCCAGTGAGTGCGCAAAAAATCCCAAGTGAGATCATCTCACCCTGGCTCGCCAATCTCTTGCCGGAAGAAGAACAACTATCAATTTTGACCCGTTCACTTGGATTGAACCAAGCGGACAGTTTGGCTGTGCTTCAGGAAATTGGTGGCGATACCGCCGGGGCGCTGTCGTTTGGAGCAAAGTCTGCTCCTGCCGACTGGGCCTATACGCCACTTGCCGAGTTTTACGGCACCAGAGATCAAGAGACAGCCCTCGCACGCCATTTTGAAGACTTGGCTCTCCGCCCTTTTCTGGTGGGCGAAGAGGGCGTACGTGTGTCGCTCGCCGGAGGACAAAGGAAAACCGCTCTGGCTGTCCTGGATGCTAATGGGCAGCCAGTTTTGCGTTTGCCTCGCGAGAGAGACGTGCTGGCAATCCCCCGAAATGGTGCGCCTTCCACTTTAATCCTTAAGCCTGATAATCCGATCTTGCCGGGGATTGTCGAGAACGAGAACTATTGCCTCCATCTTGCAAGGGCCATTGGCATTGCTTCAAGCGATGCAACAATTATTCGAGCTGGGACACGTAAAGCAATCGCTGTCTTACGATATGATCGCTACTTGACCAGATCGGGCACGATCCAGCGGGTTCATCAGGAGGACTTTGCCCAAGCCAACCAGTTTCCGCCTGGCCGAAAGTATGAACGGGGTACAGTCACCGGTGTAAACCTCCCAACCCTTTTGAGGACCGCCCGCCATATCTCACCTGTCGACGCGCTTGCCTTATTGGATCAGCTGCTCTTCAACATTCTCGTTGCGAACACCGACGCTCATGCCAAGAATTATTCGCTTCTTCTCCCGATTGGTGCGGCACCGCGCTTGGCACCGCTTTATGACGTCTCTACGGTTTTGCCGTGGCCCCAGGTCAACCAGTATCTTGCTCAAACGATTGCCGGCAAGAAGCGAAAGCCTGGCGATATAGCGCCGCGGCATTGGGAGGATATAGCACGTGCGGGAGGGTTCCGACCCGCAGATGTCCAATCACGCGTGGTCGAGCTTGTTGACGCAATGGTTGCCCAGCGGGTGGCAGTATTGGACACGGTTTCAGCAATGCCCGCATCCACCAAAGGATATGTGGAGGAAGCCGCCCGTCTCATCGAAGAGAATGCCTTGCGTATCGTTGGGCGCATTTAAGCTAGATCCGCCTCATCGTCCGTTTTCGGACTATTTTATGAGTATGCCAACTGGTTGATTTAAATCAATAAATAGCTCGACAAGTCAAAATGATTTTCCTACTGATACCCTCGAATTACCCGAATTTGGTACCGCGGTGGTACCGCGAGAATGAAAATGACGCGACGTCATAATTTATCCAAGTATAATATTTTGATTTTAAAGGGAAAAATGGTGGAGCCAAGGGGAGTCGAACCCCTGACCTCTTGAATGCCATTCAAGCGCTCTACCAACTGAGCTATGGCCCCATCTGGTTTGGAAATTTGGTCCAAACGGATCGAGTTGTGGGCTCCACCGAACCCACAAGAGGGCCGCGTATAGACGTCTCGGTGGAGGGGATCAAGACGGGCGTCGCAGCGGCGCTGCAGCTAGCGACATGAGCTGACACTCCCGACCAGCATTTCTCGCCAAGTAAGGTGTGAGAAACGCAAAAAGGCCCGCCTTAACCACTTATGGCGGCGAGGGCGGGCCTTTTTTGTCGCTTTTGCGCGACTGTAACGGTGGCGCGGGTTTTACGCCTTAGCGGGGATCGACGTCATCATCGTCTGGACCTGGGATATCACCCAGATCGTCGTCGATGAGGTCTTCGTCATCTTCCAAGAAGGGCACTTCATCATCACCGGCCGTTGGATCATCATCATCCAATTCTTGTTCGGAGAAGCCTTCGGGCACATCTGCGCCGCCTGTGCCTTGGTTGATCGGGTCGGATTCTTCATCGTCATCGAGTTCGAGTGGCGCTTGGTCGACGGCAGCCGCATCGAGCTCTGCCGTGACTTCTTCATGCTCCATTTCGTCCTCGTCCATATCTGGATCGACGACCTTTGCAGGTGCGTCTTCGTCGTCTTCCTCTGCGGCCGCAGCCAGTTTCGGATCGAATGCGGTCAGACGTGCTTTGGCGCGACGGGCTTTGACGGCCTCATCATCGGGATCAAACACATTGGAACACTTTGGGCACTCTGCAGGCCGTTTGTGTAAGTCGTAGAATTTTGCGCCGCAGGAAGGGCACAATTGCTTTTCGCCAAGGTCAATTTTAGGCACTGTTGGGGCTCCACTGGCCGATCGCCACATTGGGAAGGTAATCTAAGGGCGCAGCGCTTGCCACGTAAGTGTGACGCTGTCAAAACCTATGCTGCAGTCCAATGTAATTAGGCCGAAGATTGGCTGCGCAACTGGCCTAAAACATCAAAAAAGGTCGGGAACGTCTTAGAAGTACAGGCCGGGTCCTCAATTGTAACCCCGTCATTGGCCAAACCAGCAATTGCCAGAGACATGGCCATGCGGTGGTCATCATAGGTCGCGACTTGGGCGGACTTTAGCTTGGCAGGCCGGATCAAGAGGCCGTCTTGGCGTTCATCCAGATCTGCACCCATGGCGTGCAATTGGGTGGCCATAGCGTTGACACGATCGGTTTCTTTCCAACGCATATGTTCGACCCCGGTGATCAGTGTGGGCGATGATGCATTGGAGGCGATGGCGGCGAGCGTTGGTGCCGTGTCGGAAATCGAATTCATATTGATTTCAAGGCCATGAAGCTGGGCAGGGCCCGTCACCGTAAGGCCTGCAGCGCTTTCTTCCACGGTCGCGCCCATGCCAGCCAAAGCATCGACAAATAACACATCACCCTGCAGTGCTTGGCGCGAAAGCCCGGGAATGGTCACCCGCCCACCCGTGACAGCAGCGGCGGCAAAGAAATAAGACGCGCTGGAGGCGTCAGGTTCGACCGCATAGCGCGCCTTTGCTTGATAGGTTTGGCCCGCTGCGACGTGGAGGCGCTGTGGCTCTGGTCTTTCGACAGTGACGCCCCAGTCGGCCATCATGTCGATGGTCATGGCAATATAGGGTTCTGAGACGATGGGGCCGGTCAGCACAAGCTCGGTGTCTGCCTTGGCAAACGGGGCGACCATCAAGGCAGCGCTCACCTGTTGGCTAGAGCGTTGCGGGTCTAGTTCGAGGCGACCACCGGGAAGGCCAGAGCCCATAAGGCTCAATGGGAAGTGGCCCCGCGTGCCTTCAAAGCTGATCTTGGCACCTTGGGCTTCAAGCGCATCCAAGAGGTCGCCCATCGGCCGCTTGCGCATGGCTGCGACCCCGTCAAAGCGCACAGGGGCAAGGCTAAGGGCACTCAACGCCAGAAGAAAGCGCGCGGCGGTGCCTGCATTGCCGACAAACAAGTCCGCCGCGCCACCCTTGGGGGCCGGCAGAGATCCGCCGCAGCCCACAACTTCAAAAATAGCGGCCGCAGCGTTGTGGGTAACGTCAAAGCCCAAGGCGTTCAAACAGCTAGCAAAAATGCGGGTATCGTCGCTATCGAGTGCGCCGGTCAAAACCGATTGGCCATCCGCCAAGGCCGCCAACAACAAAGCCCGATTATTGATGCTCTTGGAGCCCGGAACCGTCACGGTGCCGCGGGCAGGAGCTTTGAAGCTGGGGATGAACAAGGTTTCCATCCGCGCTTCTTAAGGTCGGAGTCACATAAAATAAAGGCACATTGCGGCATGAGTGCTTTGATTTAGCGGGCATGTGCCCGTCCGGTTGCATTTGCTGTTTGGCAGCGACAGACAAGCTTGATAGGACCGCGCTCGAAACCCAGCACCCCAATTTCTAGTCAACGGGCACCCAATTCATGATTATCGCTGTCGATGGCCCCTTAGCTGCCGGAAAGGGTACGATCTCTAAAGCCTTGGCAGAGCTGTACGACTTGCCCCACATGGACACGGGAAAGCTCTACCGGGGGGTGGCTTATCGGCTCCTGTCTGCGGGCCAAGCACCCCAAGATGTCGACACCGCCGCCGAGGTCGCGCGGAACCTGTCGATGGACGGGATTGAGGATGGCGATTTGCGCACGGCGCAAGTGGGCGCGGCGGCTTCTGTGGTAGCGGCCAATCAAGCGGTGCGGCAGGCTTTGTTCGACCTTCAGCGCAATTTTGCCTTGCAAGCTGGCGGGGCGGTGCTTGATGGTCGCGACATTGGCACGGTGGTGTGCCCAGAAGCCGATGTTAAACTCTATATCTCAGCCAGTCCCGAGGAACGCGCGCGCCGCCGCAAGATGGAACTGGAGGCCTTGGGAGAGGTTATCTCCTTTGAGGCAATGCTGGCGCAAACACTTGAACGCGACGCCCGCGATTCCGGGCGCGCAGATGCGCCTTTAAGGCCCGCTGAAGACTCCCACTTGCTCGATACGACTGGTCTGAGTATAGAGGCGGCTGTGGATAAAGCCCGATTGATCGTGGAACAGGTGCGTTTGGCCAAAAGCTAGGCAAGCTTTCCTCGAAATTCCAACAATCGTGTTATCTGCATTTAACATGCTAAAATGATGCGTTGTAAGACGTGAGGCCCGAAGGCCGCAGGACCTTTCGGGCAAGACCGCCGGAGCCAACCGGCAGGCCTGCTTTCATCTATTCGGAGACTGATACACACATGAGCGACACGCTCCTTAACCCGAGCCGGGACGATTTCTCGGCACTACTTGAAGAATCCTTTGGTGCCCGTGGTGGCTTGACCGAAGGCAAAGTCATTTCCGCAACCGTTGTTTCGATCGAAAACGATTTCGTTTTGGTCGACATTGGTTTGAAGACCGAAGGCCGCATTCCGGTGCGCGAATTTGGTCTTGAAGGTTCGTCCTTGAAGGTCAATGACACTGTTGAAGTTTACCTCGACCGGATTGAGAACGCGCTTGGTGAAGCCGTTGTCAGCCGCGAGAAGGCCCGCCGTGAAGAGGCTTGGGGCCGTCTTGAGAAGCTGTTTGCAACCGGTGAGTCGGTTGATGGGGCGATCGTTGGCCGCGTTAAGGGTGGCTTCACGGTTGACCTCGGTGGCGCAAACGCCTTCTTGCCAGGTTCGCAAGTCGACATCCGCCCTGTGCGCGACGTCGGTCCATTGATGAACATCGTCCAGCCATTCTGCATCCTGAAAATGGATCGCCCACGTGGTAACATCGTGGTGTCGCGTCGTTCGATCCTCGAACTCGACCGCGCAGAAGCCCGTACCGAGATCGTTGCCGGTTTGGCCGAAGGCGAAATCCGCGATGGCGTTGTCAAGAACATCACCGATTACGGTGCGTTCGTGGACTTGGGCGGCGTCGACGGTCTGTTGCACGTCACCGATATGAGCTGGAAGCGTATCAGCCACCCAAGCCAAGTGCTGAACGTGGGCGACACGGTTCAAGTTCAAATCGTCAAGATCAACCCAGATACCCAGCGTATCTCCTTGGGCATGAAGCAATTGCTCTCCGATCCTTGGGATGGGGCAGAAGCCAAATATCCAGTTGGCGCACGTTATTCGGGCGTTATCACCAATATCACCGATTATGGTGCGTTTGTGGAACTGGAATCCGGCGTCGAAGGCTTGGTGCATGTTTCCGAAATGTCTTGGACCAAAAAGACCTTGCATCCCTCCAAGATCGTCAACCCTGGCGATCCAGTCGACGTGATCGTAATCGATGTGGATGGCGACAAGCGCCGCATCTCGCTGGGCATGAAGCAAGCTCAACCCAATCCTTGGGATGCGTTTGTTACGGAATTCCCAGTTGGTTCGACCCTCACTGGCGAAATCAAGAACATCACCGAGTTCGGTCTGTTCGTTGGCGTCAATGAAGAGTTGGACGGCATGGTTCACATGTCGGACATCGACTGGAACCAAGCTGGCGAAGAAGCCATCAAGAACTACAAGCGCGGCGATATGGTCGAAGCCAAAGTTCTTGATGTGGACGTTGATAAAGAGCGTATCTCGCTTGGCATCAAGCAAGTCTCGACTGATCCATTCGCAACTGAGACTTTGAAGCGTGGCCAAACGGTAACTTGCACCGTGACTGAAATCGCTTCGGGCGGTATCGAAGTTTCCATTGGTCCAGACAACGTCATGAAAGCTTTTGTTCGCAAGTCGGACATCTCGCGTGATCGTGCAGAGCAGCGTCCAGAGCGCTATGCTGTTGGTGACCGCGTAGATGCCGTCGTGACGGCAATCGACAAAGCAACGCGTAAAGTCTCGGTTTCGATCAAGGCACTTGAAATGGCTGAAGAAAAAGAAGCCATTAGCCAATTTGGATCGTCTGATTCCGGCGCATCTTTGGGCGATATCCTTGGCGCGGCGCTGCGTCAAAAGGAACAAAACGACTAAAGTTGATTGGGGTGGACGAAGAACACCTCAAACAAATCCAGCTTTAAAGAAAGGCCAGAGCGTTGCTCTGGCCTTTTTATCTTTCGGTCAAAGACAAATTTCCTTAAGAAGGCTTGCGCGCGAGTGGTTTTTTGCTGTTATATGGCGGTGATAAAGTTTAACTGAGGAACAGACCCTTATGTTGCGATCTGAACTTGTTGCTAAATTAGCTACCGAGAATCCGCATCTATTTCATGGGGATGTTGAACGCGTGGTCGATACCGTCCTCGAAGAGATCACCAAGGCATTGGAAAGCGGCGACCGCGTTGAATTGCGCGGGTTCGGAGCATTTTCGGTTCGCTCTCGCGGGGCTCGTCAGGGTCGCAATCCACGCACTGGTGAAGGCGTAGCCGTTGATGCCAAGCATGCACCTTTCTTCAAAGCTGGCAAGGAATTGCGCGCGCGCCTAAATGGCGGCGTTGATCCCGGCGAATAAGCTTGTAGCGCAGCCTTGGTGGCGCGCGTGCTTTCTGGCCCTATCGACTTTTCCCTCGACAACGCGCGGCGGACCCAAAACCGGGTGTGCCGCGTTCTGCTTAACGTGCATTGAAGGACCTCAACATGAGCATTGCTGATGAATTCAAAGCCTTTATCTCTGGCGGAAATGTTATCGATCTCGCCGTCGGTGTGGTCATTGGTGCCGCTTTCGGCAAGATTGTTTCAGCCTTCGTCGACAAGGTGATTATGCCTGTTGTTGGTCTCCTGACCGGTGGGGTCGATCTGGCGGGCATGAAGATTGTGCTGCAGGCGGCCGATGAAGCTACCAAAAAGGCAGAAGTCGCAATCGGATATGGCGACGTTTTGGGCGCGACGCTGAACTTCGTGATTGTCGGCTTTGTGCTGTTCTTGGTCGTAAAGGCCTATAATCGCGTCAAAGTGCCCGCCCCAGCAGTGCCTGCTGGGCCGTCACAAGAAGAGCTTTTGGCAGAGATTCGCGATCTCTTAAAAAAGCAAAGCTGAAGGCGAAAGCCCAATTGCGGCAGTGCGCGCTTTTGCTTTGTGACTGAACGCTCTACATGAGCACGCATGCGCCTTGCCGAAGCCAAGATTTGTGGATTGTCTGATCGCCAAACCGTCGGCGATGCCTTGGCTTGTGGTGCGGCATTTATCGGCTTTGTGACGTTCCCCAAAAGCCCTCGTCATATTTTGCCAATTGACGCCAAGCCGCTCGCGAAAATGGCGGCAGGGATGGCGCGGACTGTTTCGGTTGTGGTTGATCCAGATGACGCGCTTCTTGATCAAGTGATGACCGATTTGGGGCCAGACTTCTTGCAATTGCAGGGCGGAGAAAGCCCGGAGCGCTGTGCAGCCATTAAGGCGCGCGGTGTCGGTATCATCCGCGCCTTTGGTATTTCGCAGCGCGACGACTTGGAGCAGATCACGCCCTATCTCGATGTCGTCGAGTATCTCTTGTTTGACGCAAAGGCCCCCAAAGGCGCGACCAGACCCGGAGGCCTCGGTCATGTGTTTGACTGGACAATTCTGCAAGGGTTTCAATGCCCCGTGCCATGGTTTCTTTCCGGCGGCCTTCATCCTGAAAATGTCGCTGAAGCCGTGCGGCAAACCGGTGCACCCTTTGTGGACGTCTCCTCTGGTGTTGAGCGCGCGCCGGGCTTAAAGGATAGCGCACGGATCGCCAGCTTCATGCAAGCTTTGAACGACTGAGAATGGATCACTAAACAAGATGGACGCACGTAATTCCTGGGGTTCCTATCCCGACGCGCAAGGCCGCTTCGGCCAATTTGGCGGTCGCTTTGTTGCTGAAACCCTGATGCCCAATATCTTGGCGCTGCAGCAAGCCTATGAGGATGCGAAGGCCGATCCGAGCTTTCAGGAAACCTTGGACGTCTTCTTGCGTGATTATGTTGGCCGTCCGAGCCCGCTCTATTTTGCTGAGCGTTTGACTGACCATTTCGGCGGGGCGAAAATCTATTTTAAGCGCGATGAACTCAATCACACCGGGGCGCACAAGATCAATAATTGCATGGGCCAGATTTTCTTGGCCATGCGTATGGGCAAAACGCGCATTATTGCCGAAACTGGTGCTGGCCAACATGGTGTAGCTACGGCGACCGTTTGTGCCCGCTTTGGCCTGCCTTGTATTGTTTACATGGGCGCCACCGATGTCGAGCGGCAAAGCCCGAATGTGTTCCGCATGAAGCTGTTGGGCGCTGAAGTCCGCCCCGTTGATGCTGGTACTGCAACACTAAAAGACGCGATGAATGAAGCGCTCCGCGATTGGGTCACCAATGTGGACGATACCTTTTACATCATCGGCACAGTCGCAGGCCCACACCCCTATCCGCAATTGGTTCGTGACTTCCAATCGGTGATTGGGCGGGAAACCAAGCAGCAAATGTTGGAACGTGAAGGCCGTCTACCCGATGCGTTGGTGGCCTGTATTGGTGGGGGCTCTAACGCCATTGGCCTGTTCCATCCCTTCCTCGAAGACGAGAGCGTGAAAATCTATGGCGTGGAAGCGGCTGGCCACGGCATTGAAACGGGTCAGCATGCGGCCGCTTTGACGGGCGGCCGGCCCGGAGTTTTGCATGGCAATCGCACCTATCTGTTGCAGAATGACGATGGCCAGATCATTGACGCGCATTCGATCTCGGCAGGCCTTGATTATCCAGGCGTCGGGCCAGAGCATGCGTTTTTGAAGGACACGGGCCGGGCGACTTATTTGTCGGCGACCGATGATGAAGCCCTCGAAGCCTTCCAGCTTTGCGCGCGGCTTGAAGGAATTTTGCCAGCGCTGGAGCCTTCGCATGCCTTGGCCCGCGTCGGTGAGATTGCCAAGGATGTGGGGAAAGGTGGCATCGTGGTGATGAATTTGTGTGGCCGCGGCGACAAAGACATTTTCACCATCGCCAATGCTTTAGGGGCGAAGATCTAATGCCAGTGGGACGTCTTTCTAACGCCTTCGCGCGCGCTAAAGCGGAAAGCCGTGCTGCTCTCGTGGCCTATGTCATGGCGGGGGACCCGTCCCTAGAAACTTGCGCCGCCATTCTGGACGCTTTGCCTGGCTCAGGTGTCGATGTGATTGAGTTGGGCTTTCCGTTCACAGACCCAATGGCCGACGGTCCATCGATCCAGCGCGCGGGCATCCGCGCGCTCAAAAATGGCACGACCTTGCGTAAGACAATGGCACTGGTTGCCCAATTCCGTCAGAAACATCCTGAGACGCCTTTGATTGTGATGGGCTATCTCAACCCGCTTGAGACCATGGGCTATGACGCCTTTGCGCGTCATGCCGCCGAAGTAGGCATTGATGGGGCAATCATTGTAGACGCGCCGCCTGAGGAAGACGCCGAGTTGCGCGCGGCCATGCAGGCTAGTGATCTAGCACTCATCCGGCTCGCCACCCCAACCACGGATGCAAAGCGCTTGCCTGCGGTCGTCGCGGGCGTCAGTGGTTTTGTCTATTATGTCTCCGTGGCTGGCATCACAGGCGATAAAGCGATTGAAACCGCCGATATCGCTGAAGCAGTCGCCGCAGTACGCCGGGCCTCAGGCCTGCCGGTCGCGGTCGGGTTCGGCATCAAAACGCCAGAGGCGGCTGCCCGCACAGCAAGGATCGCCGATGGCGTCGTGGTTGGCTCGGCACTGGTTGACGTGATCGCCAGCGCACACGAAACTGGTGGCGATGCTGCACAGGCAGCTGCCGCGTTTTGTCAATCCTTGTCGCAAGCCATTGCGCAAGCCCGCTAGGAGCCAAACCCATGAACAGCTGGATCGACCGTATCCGCCCGGGCATCAATAAGCTTCTGCAAAAGCGCGAAACGCCGGACAATTTGTGGGTCAAAGACCCCGATAGCGGCGAAATGCTTTATCGGGTTGATCTTGAAAACAGCCAATGGGTGACGCCTTCGGGCCGCCACATGCGGATCGGGCCAGAGCTCCGATTCCGCTATTTGTTCGATGGCGAAAGCTGGCTGGCGATCGACACGCCCAAAGTGGTGGAAGACCCGCTGAAGTTCAAAGACGATAAGCGCTATGTCGATCGCCTAAAAGATGCGCGTGCGAAGACGGGTCGCGATGATGCGATGGCGATTGGCTATGGTAAGGTCGGTGGCAGTCCTGCCGTCGCTTTGGTGCAGGACTTTAACTTCATGGGTGGCTCACTCGGGATGGCCGCAGGTGAGTCGTTCATTAAGGCCGCTCAAGAAGCGCTGGAGCGTAAGTGCCCGCTGATCTGCTTCACCGCCGCCGGCGGTGCGCGCATGCAGGAAGGCATTTTGTCTTTGATGCAGATGCCGCGCACGACCTTGGCCATTGACGCCCTCCGCCGTGCAGGCCTGCCCTATATTGTTGTGCTGACGGATCCTACGACAGGCGGCGTTACGGCCAGCTATGCCATGTTAGGCGACATCCACATCGCAGAGCCCGGTGCTTTGATCGGCTTTGCGGGCCAGCGCGTGATTGAGCAAACCATCCGCCAGAAATTGCCACCAGGCTTCCAACGGTCCGAATATCTGTTGGAACATGGCATGGTCGATATCGTGGTTGATCGCCGCGAACTCAAAGCCACTTTGGCACGCATTTTGGGTTTGCTGCGGGCTTAATCGGCTTGCGAATGGATCCGATTAATTGATATAGAAATATATCATTTGAAAGGAACAACGCCGAAGTGGACCTAGCCCTTTTCACGCTCTTGCATCTTTTGGTCTTCGTCTATTGGTTGGGCGGCGATTTGGGCGTGTTCTATAGCTCCAACATTCTGACCAATTCGAAACAATCAGCGGCGGCGCGTGTGGCGGCGGCGCAGGTTCTGGCGCAAGTCGATATGGCCCCGCGCACGGCGATGATCCTAACTCTGCCAACGGGTCTGACCTTGGCGGCCCTGAAAGGATGGCTGGTGCTAGGGCCTTTCAGCCTTGCCTTGATTTGGCTTGCTGGCCTGATCTGGCTCGCGCTCGCTTGGGTGTTGCATGTCCGGCATCTAAACCCGACATCGATATTTCGGAGAGCTGACCGCATCATTCGGTGGGCCGTTATCGCAGCCATGGCCATACTTGCGCTGAACCTTTGGCCCAATGCGCCGGGTTTGCCCCTGTTTCTCAAAGCCAAGTGCGCGATCCTTGCCGCCACGATCCTCTGTGGACTCCTGATCCGCCGCGCCTTGGTCCGTTTTGGCCCAGCCTTCGGCCGGCTTGTACAAGAAGGCGCAAGCCCAGAAACCGATGCAGAGATTGCTCTCGCCCTAGATGAAAGCCGCCCGCTGGTAGTGACCATTTGGCTGCTCTTGCTGGTCGCAGCTTTTTTGGGCTTAGCTAAACCGCTATGAAGGATCCTGACCATGGCTGAACCCGCTCCCCTTCATTTGGCTTTGGCTGATCGTCTGGCACAGCTCATTGGAGCGGACTTTGTCGCCCGCGACGAAGACACCCGCCGCGCCATGAGTGAGGATGTTTTTAGCCAAGGCGGCCTGGCGGGTCTCGTCGTGGCCCCAGCAAATCTTGAAGAATTGTCGCAAGTTTTAGAAGCGGCCCACCAGGCAGGCGCCATCATTGTGCCGCGCGGTGGTGGCATGAGCTATACGTCCGGTTTTGTCACCGAGCAGGCTGGTGCTGTGGTTATCGATATGCGGCGGATGGATCAAATCCTTTCGGTCAGCGCCGAAGACATGCTGGTAACGGTGCAAGCTGGGGCCACTTGGGCTTCTTTGCAGGCAGCATTGACGCCGCTTGGCCTGCGGACCCCGTTCTGGGGGCCCTTATCGGGTCTTAGCTCCACCATTGGCGGTGGTCTATCCCAACTGAACGCCTTCTTCGGCGCAGGTATCTGGGGGACGACGTCGGAGAGCGTCACCTGTCTGACAGTGGTTCTGGCTGATGGCAGCATTGTGCGCACCGGCAGCGCGGGGACCATAGGCGGCAGTCCATTCTTCAAGCACTATGGTCCTGACCTCGCCGGTCTTTTCTGTGGCGATTGCGGCGCGCTGGGCATCAAGGCAGAGATCACCTTGCGTCTGATCCCTACCCCTGCGCATGAGGCACATTTGAGCTATGCCATGCCAGATCTGGCTTCAACGGCGCGCGCCACGGCCGCAGTCGCGCGCACCAATCTCGCGAGCGAGGTCTGCGCCTTTGATCCTAATCTGGCCAAAATCCGCATGCGCCGCGCCAGTCTATTGCAGGATGTGAGGACCTTAGCAGCCGTGATTGGCGCTCAAAAGAACGTGTTTGAGGGCGTCAAACAGGGGGCCAAGATGGCCTTGGCTGGGCGCGGTTTCATGGATGATGCGGGCTATACTTTGCACCTGATCACTGAAGGCGCTTCCGCCGCCCAAGTCGAGGAAGCCGCCCGCACCTTGCGCGATCTTATGAAGAGCGAAGGTGGCCGTGAAATTGAGAATACCATTCCAAAGGCCATGCGCGCTGCACCCTTTACGCCCTTGAACAATATCCTCGGCCCCGATGGCGAACGCTGGGTGCCGATCCATGGCATTGTGCCTTTGTCACAAGGCGAGGCCTGCTGGCAGGAATTGGATAATTTGTTTGGGTCCTATGGTCCCGTATTTGAGGCACGCGGCATGACGAGTGGCTATTTGGTGACAACCATCGGCACCAATGGCTTTTTGATTGAGCCTGTCTTTTTCTGGCCTGATGCCCGCTATGGCATTCATGAAACCACGCTGGAGCCGTCTTACTTGGCCAAGCTGCCAAAACTGCCAGCAAACGCTGACAATGCAGCTTTGGTCGATGAAGTGCGGGGCAAGATTCTCGACATTTTCGAACGGTTTGGCGCAACACATTTCCAAATCGGCCGCACCTATCGGTATGCGCAAACCCGCGAGCCGGTCACATTGGCGCTTCTCAAGGCGATCAAAGCCCATCTTGATCCAGACAATCGTATGAATCCCGGGGTATTAGGCCTATGAGCACACGCGACCTTGCCGTTAAAAATCCCCGCACGGGCCAAGTGGACTTCACGATTAAGGCCGCAGACATTGTTGACATACAAGCGCTGGCATCACGGGCCCGCATGGCGCAGAAAGCGTGGCAGGCCTTGGGGCTAGAAGGGCGGGCTCAAGCGCTTTTGGCGCTGCAAGCGGCCATCACGCGTAACTTTGACACCATTCACGCCGCACTGGCAGTCGATACGGGGCGGGTCAAGATTGCGCGGCGCGAGATTGAAGGGGCGCTGGCGAGCCTTGGGGGTTGGGCTGCTCAAGCACCGCATTTGCTGACGACAGCTTGGGCCGATGGCCGCTTTGACCCGCGCATAGCCCATGCGCCGCAGTGGGTGCCCTACGGGCTCGTGGGCGTAATCAGCCCCTGGAATTTTCCGGTAACATTATCGATGATCGACACGATCCCGGCGCTTCTGGCGGGGTGCAGCGTTATTATCAAACCGTCCGAAGTCACCCCGCGTTTTGTCGCGCCCTTGCAGGCCGCCATCGCTGAAGTGCCCGCTCTCGACGGCGTGCTTCAACTGGTTTTAGGGGATGGGGGAACGGGCGTGGCCTTGATCGATCTGGTCGATGCCATTTGTTTTACTGGTTCTGTGGCCACGGGCAAAAAGGTCGCCGTCCAAGCAGCGGGCCGCTTGATCCCGTCCTTCTTGGAACTGGGCGGCAAGGACCCGCTGATCATTACAGAAACAGCCGACCTCGATCGTGCCGTCACCGCGGCCTTGCGCGGTTCGGTTCTATCGACGGGCCAAGCGTGCCAATCGATTGAGCGCATTTATGTCGCTCGGCCTCTTTATAAGGATTTTGTCGCGCGTTTGGTCGAGGCGGCCAAGGCGGCTCGCTTCAACCAGCCAGACCGGGAGGTGGGTGAGATCGGCCCCATGATTTTTGGCAAACAGGCCGAGACGATTGCCGCTCAGTTGGCCGATGCTGTTGCCAAGGGCGCGAAAGTTCTCTCAGGCGGTGTGGTGGAACATCATCTGGGCGGCGATTGGATTGCGCCAACGGTCGTGGTCGATGTGGACCACAGCATGGCCCTTATGCGCGAAGAGACCTTTGGCCCCGTGATGCCGGTTATGGCATTTGATTCAATCGAAGAAGCCATTCATTTGGCCAATGATAGCGAGTTCGGCCTCTCAGCCGCCGTGATCGCGGGAACCTTGGCAGAAGCAGAAGCCATTGGTCGTCAAATTGAGGCAGGGGCCATCAGCCTCAATGATGCCGCACTTACGAGCCAATTCTACGAAGCTGAAAAACATAGCTTCAAGGCCAGTGGCCTTGGTGGATCGCGTATGGGTCCTGCGGGCTTCCAGCGCTTCTGCCGCCGGAAAGCCTTGATTGCCAATAGGGGTGACGTGACGCCCTTAAGTGCTTATTCTGAAGAGACGTGAAGTCGCCGTCGCTCAAAAAAGGAAACACCCCATGCAAGACCCCGTTGTTATCGTCGGTTTGGCCCGCACGCCGATGGGCGGCCTGTTGGGGGAGTTGAGCAGCTTTAGCGCCAATGAATTGGGTGCCGTTGCCGTTAAGGCCGCGATGGCTGAAGCAGGAATTGCGGGCGCAGATGTCGACTGGATTTTAATGGGCAATGTTCTGCCCGCTGGCCAAGGCCAAGCCCCCGCTCGGCAAGCAGCTTTAAAGGCTGGCCTGCCTTTAAGCGTTGAGGCAACCACACTCAACAAAATGTGCGGCTCTGGCATGCAAGCCACGATCATGGCGGCCAATGCGATCAAAGCGGGCGAAGCTAAGATCGTTATCGCAGGAGGGATGGAGAGCATGTCCAACGCCCCTCATTTGATGAAATCTCATCGCAGCGGGATCAAATATGGCCATGACCGGATCTTTGATCATATGGCTCTGGATGGGCTCGAAGATGCCTATGAAGGCAAGCCAATGGGCTTTTACGCCGATCAAGTCGCTGGTGAGTATCAATTCACCCGCGAGGCCCAAGATAATTATGCTTTAGAAACCTTGAAGCGCGCCCAGACTGCCACGTCTTCAGGCGCATTTGCTCGCGAAATCGCGCCGGTTACTATCACCGGACGCGGCGGTGACACCGTGGTGGACCGCGATGAGCTTCCTGCCAAGGCACGCCCTGAAAAAATCCCCGGCCTGAAGCCTGCTTTCACCAAGGATGGCACAGTCACGGCTGCCAATGCGTCTGCCATTTCTGATGGCGCGTCTGCTCTCGTCCTGATGGCCAAGTCTGAGGCAGAAGCGCGCGGCCTCAAGATTCTGGCGGAAATTGTATCGAGTGCCGCCCACGCCCATGAGCCCGCCTATTTCACCACTGCCCCCGTCAAAGCCATGCAAAAGGCTTTGGCTAAAGCTGGCTGGTCTATTGGGGATGTCGATCTGGTGGAGATCAATGAAGCGTTCGCCATCGTGCCGATGATCGCCATGAAGGATCTTGGCATTCCTCATGAGAAGGTGAATGTGAACGGTGGGGCGTGTGCCTTGGGGCATCCAATTGGCTCCTCGGGATCGCGCATCATCGCGACCTTGATCGCTGCGATGGAAGCGCGCGGGGCCAAGCGTGGGCTTGCCAGCCTGTGCATTGGCGGTGGTGAAGCAACCGCCATCTGCCTTCAACGCACGTGACATACTAAAAATCGCGCTGATCGGCTGGACAGAAGCGCACTTGCGCGCTGATACTTGGGTATGATGACTCCACTGCGCTTTGGACTTTGTTTGAGCTTAGGCCTGATTGCGGGATTAGCACCGCCTTTGGCTCTGCCGGAGCAGGCGATGGCTCAAAACTATGGCTATCAGCCTGCCAATCCGCGCGCCATCCAAGAGCGACGGGAGCGAGAGGCTGCCCAGAAGGGCAGCGTGATCGTAACCGAACCCTATGGACCATCAGAGACGCTGCGGCAGACCCGCGCCATGACCAGTGCGCTGGGTCGCCTGAAGCCAGAGCGCAAGGGCGTTGTCGATGTTTATGTGGTCGCCATCGGGCTTGATAGCGATGGCGTGTTTGGTCGCGAAACGGCTGAAACGGCCCGCGTACTTGCCAGTCGATATGATGCCGAAGGACGGGTGATCGTCATGGCCAATGGCAAGGGGGCGTCAGGCTCGGCAACTGACCCGATCGTGCCAGATGGCAGCCCGGATCATCTGGCGCAAGCGCTAGGCCATGTGGCCGAGGTGATGAACAGGCAAGAAGACGTTTTGGCTTTGTTCATCACGACGCACGGTCATTGGAATACAGGGTTGAATTACCGGGATGGCGACCGGGCTGGTGGCAATATCGCGCCGACACGCTTAGCCGGACTCCTCAATGAAGCCGGCATCAAGAATCGTCTTGTTATCCTATCAGCCTGCTATTCCGGTATCTTTGTGCCGGCTTTGCAAAATGACTCGACCATTATCTTGACGGCAGCATCGGCGCAGAAACCTTCCTTTGGATGCCGTGCAGAGAATGATTGGACCTTTTTTGGCGATGCTTTGGTCAATCAAGCTCTGCGCCAGCCAATCCCTCTGCCCGATGCGTTCGCACAGGCCCGGTCCTTGATTACGAAATGGGAAGTGGCGTCACGGCTTGATCCATCTAACCCGCAGATTGACCTCGGCACGCAGGCCATTGCTTGGATGGATAAAATCGACGCCAAAGTTCCCAAGGTTGCGGGCCAACCCAAGGGCATGCCGGCCTTTGGGGCTCCACCCCCGCCGCCAGAGCGGTCAAAGCCAGCTCCGCTTTTGACTAGGCCTTGATCGGCCTTAATCAGCTGCGAGCGCTAGGCCGCCAATGAGCCAACGCTCGCCATCTGACTGAACAGTCAATCGGGCAAGGCCTCGTCCTTGGCCAGGGCCTCCTAAACAAGTGCCCGTCTTGGGATCAAACACTGCCATATGTGCGGCGCAGATTAGACTACCCGTTTCAGTTGTCAGAAACCTGCCGTCAAACGTGTCTAAGGGCCAGCCGGCATGAGGGCAGCGGTTTTCGAAGGCGGTCACCTCCTCCCCACGCCGGATCAAGATAATACGCCTTTGCGCGCGCCCCTCCGCTATGTCTAGCCCGAGGATTTGACCGTCGGATAGCTCCGATTTTTGCAAAGTCGCTAACGGCGGATTAAGTGTCTCTGGACTATGGTTCTGCTTAGTCGGCACTGGAGTCAGTGGGTCCGTGCAAGAGGAAGCGTTATGTTGAACGACATCATGGGTTTGCCCTTCGTCTTTCCGGCCGTCTGGCTCCTGATTTGCGCCTGTCTGTTCGGCTTCCTGCAAAGTCTCTTCCCTCTCGATCCAACGCCCCGCCCGATCCGACGCGATATTTGGATGGATATTGGTTATTGGATGCTGGGCCCTTCGGTCTATGCCTCAATCGGTGCGCTGTTGATTGGGACCGGCTTTATCGTTCTCTTTGGTGGCAATTTAGATGCTGCTGTCGCATGGAGCAACACTGGAGCACCTTGGCTGGCAGATTGGCCGTTGTGGCTGCAGGCGCTCGGCGTTCTGATTGTCACCGATGTTTCGCTTTATTGGACGCATCGCCTGTTTCACTCCAATGCCTTGTGGCGCTACCACGCGATCCATCATGCGCCGGAAACACTCGATTGGCTGCATTCTGTGCGCTTTCATCCGATTAACTTGATCTTCCACAGCATCTTCGCCAATGCAGTGGCTCTTTGGATAGGATTCCCACCCGCTGCTGTTGCCGTCCTCGCACCGTTTAACGTGCTTTACTCCACGATGGTCCATGCCAATTTGAACTGGACGTTTGGGCCCTTGCGACATGTGTTTGCAAGCCCGGTGTTCCACCGTTGGCACCATACAGGTGCGGACGAAGGCGGGTCCAAGAACTTCGCCGCGACATTCTCATTTTTGGACCATATGTTTGGCACCTTCTATATGCCGAAGGACCAGAAGCCGATGAATTTGGGCCTGACAGAACGGGATATGCCATCCAATCTATTGGGTCAGTGGCTCTATCCCTTCATGCCTTCTGAACCGCAACCGACCGCAGACGCGTCGTCGAAACCTACGACCGTCCAATAAGGCGTTGCGCCATTCGGTCGGCGACCACGTCTGGCGTTAGACCTTCATCGGCGGCTTCTTCAAAGATTTGTTCGAGGGTCTTTGGGACACGCTGAATGTGCTCGACCACTTTAGCCGCGTCATAACTACCCGAGACTTCATACGCGACATTGATGATACCGCCGGCATTGACGACATAATCAGGTCCATAAAGAATTCCGCGCTCGGCCAGAGCAAGGCCGTGGCGCGGCTCGGCCAATTGATTATTGGCTGCTCCGCAGACAATTTTGGTGCGTAGGGCGGGGATGGTCGTGTCATTGAGAATAGCGCCCAGAGCACAGGGGGCCAGCACGTCCACGTCAGCGAAGAGAATATCTTCCACACGTATAACCTGCCCGCCTGCCGCTGCCGCCGCTGCTTGGGCGCGGACTGGGTCAACATCAGCAATCAATACATCGGCGCCTTCTTGGCCCAATTGGCGGGCAAGGTCCGCGCCGACGGCCCCGGCACCTTGCACCGCGACGCGCACGCCGCGCAAGTCATCTCGACCCATCACGCGTCGCACACAGGTCTTGATAGACAGAAGCACGCCCAGCGCCGTCATCGGCGAGGGTTCGCCACCAAAGCCCGCTTTGGGGTCACGGCCAAAGACGTGGCTCGTCTCCAAGGCGATTTGTTCCATATCGGCCAAAGTCATGCCCACATCTTCTGCCGCCAAATAACCACCCGACATGCCTTCAATCGCGCGACCTAAGGACCGCATCAGTTGAGGGGTTTTGTCGGTCTTGGGGTTGCCAACCAGGACGGCTTTGCCGCCCCCCAAGGGCAGGCCCGCCAGGGCATTCTTATAACTCATGCCGCGAGAGAGCCGCAGCACATCGGTTAGTGCGTCGTCCATATTGGTATAATTGGCCATGCGGACACCACCGGCTGCAGGCCCCAGAAATGAATTGTGGATGCCGATAATTGCGCGCAAGCCCGTCTGATGATCATGGGCAAAGACCACGCGCTCATGGTGGTCAAACTCGACATGATCAAACACGGCTGACATCATTTTACGCCTTCTCTCAATGCACCAGATTGAGCCTTTAACCCTAGTTGCCCAGCTGTGGCGAGACACAGATAGCACGGGTCAGGGGCGTGGCGCTGCGCGCGGCTTTCGACTACATCTGAATTTTGGAAGCAACCTTAGTCTGCACGAGCGGCGGTATTTTTGTGAAGGAAGATCAAGATGATCGCAAATCTGATTTTTGATCGCGAAACCCAACAAGCGCTGGACGCCGTTGAAACCGACCGCGCAATCTGGAAAGCCAGACTTGAAGATTGGTGCAGCATCAATACCGGATCCCGCAATCTCGAGGGGCTGCAAGCGTTTCTGCTCAAGCTGGAAGCAGCCTTCAAAGTCCTGCCCGGCACCTGTATGCGGCGCGCCTTGCAGCCAGAGGCGATCATCAATGCATTGGGCCAAGAAGCAGAGCAAGCGTTGAGCGATTCTTTGCACATCGTTGTTCGGCCAGAAGCCCCAATCAAACTGGTCCTGACTGGGCACTATGATACGGTATTCCCAGCGCAATCGAGTTTCCAGACCGTAAGAGAGATTGAGCCCGGCGTTGTAAACGGGCCCGGTGTTGCCGATATGAAAGGTGGCCTTTGGGTGATGCTGGAGGCGTTGAAGGCGTTTGAAACACTGCCATGTGCGGCCCAAATTGGCTATGAAGTCCTGCTCAGCCCCGATGAAGAGATCGGCTCACCCGGCTCTGCGGCCCTGCTGCAAGAGATCGGCGCACGCAGCGATGTCGGCCTGACCTATGAGCCAGCGCTCGCGGACGGGTCCATGTCCGGGGCGCGAAAAGGCTCGGGCAATTTCTCGCTGACGGTCCATGGTAAAGCCGCCCATGTCGGGCGCGCCCATCATGAGGGGCGCTCTGCTATTGCCGCTGCGGCCCGCTTTGTGGCGGGCTTGGAGGCGCTCAATGGGAAAGCGCCCGGCGTAACGTTCAATACGGGTCGGGTCGATGGCGGTGGGCCAAATAATGTGGTGCCAGACCTTGCCATCGTCCGCTTCAATGTGCGCGTACCCGATGCTGCTGCAGCGACTTGGGCGCAAGGTGAAGTGGATGCCCTTATCGGTCAGTATTTGTTGGGTGGCGGCATCCACGCCCATCTCCACGGTGGCTTTGGCCGCCCACCTAAGCCCAGAACGCCCGCGCAAGAGCTGGTATTTGCCCAAGTTGCGACCGCCGGAAAGGCGGTTGGGTTAGAGATTGTCTACAAAGATACCGGTGGGGTTTGTGAAGGCAATAATCTCGCCGCGTCTGGCTGCGCCAATGTCGATACGCTCGGCCCACGCGGTGGTTTGATCCATTCCGATCAGGAATTTGCTATTCTTGACAGCTTTCCAGAGCGGGTCAGGCTGTCTTTGGCGGTTTTGGTAGGCTATGCCACGGGGCAATTGGATGCCAAAGCCCCACGTCGCTTACTGGCACAGGAATTGGGAACAAATCCATGCTCGTAGTACGCCCAGCGCGGCTAGATGATTTTGATGCTTTTATGGGCTTTGCCCGTCGTTCGGGCCCAGGCTTTACCAGTCTGCCCGAGGATGAGGCGCTCCTAGCCAAGCGGCTGGAAAAAAGTCTGGCTACCTTTTCGTCAGAGGTCCCCAAAGCCGACGGCGATGGCGGGATTTATCTGTTGATGATTGAGAGCGCCAAGGGCGGACGACCCTTTGGCTGTGCGGCCGTGAAGACCAATATTGGCCGCGATGTGCCGTTCTTCAATTATCGGATCGTCACCTATGGTCAGGCGTCAAAGGCCGCCAGCCGCCGCTTTGAGATGCGTGCCTTGACCATGGTCAACGACTATACCGGCTGCACAGAGGTCGGTACCTTGTTCCTTGAGCCAGAGCGGCGCGGCGATGGGGCAGGTAAGTTGTTGAGCTTGTCACGGTTCATGCTGATGGCCAGTTCACCGACCCGCTTTCATGGCACCGTGGTGAGCGAGCTACGCGGAGTGGTGCATTTGGATGGGCGCTCCCCCTTCTGGGAAGTGGTGGGACGTCCCTTCTACCGGATGGACTTTGATGAGGCCGATAAGTTATCCGCCACCAGCGACAATCAATTCATCATCGACCTGTCGCCCAAGCACGCGATTTATGTCGACCTTCTGCCCGATAGTGCGCGCGGTGCGATTGGCGAAACCCATCCCGATGGAGCGCCTGCCCGGCGCCTGTTAGAGCGCGAAGGTCTGCGCTTTGAAGGGGTGATTGATATTTTTGATGGCGGCCCACTTTTGGCCACACGGATCGAAGATACACGCACGGTCCGAGACTCCCTCGTTTTACCATTCATAGCCGGTGATGCCCATGGCGAAGAGCGGGCGATGGTGTCGAACGGCAGGGTCGAGGGGTTTCGCTGTACCTTGGTGCCGGCCCGTATCACATCTGAGGCGGTCATCGTCGCCCCTCAGGTATTGGAAGCTTTAGAAATGGAAGACGGCCAGATCGGCCGCGTGCGGAGTTTTGATGTCTAAGCAGTCACAAAGCGGCCCGTCACATGGGGGCCTCTATCTCAACGGGTCTTGGCACGCAGGGCTTGGCCCTCATTTCACCTCGATCGACCCAGCCAGCGAAGAGGTGGTATTTGCTGCCCATGCAGCGACAGGCGCGCAAGTTGAGCAAGCCGTCGCTGCCGCTCGCGCGGCATTCCCTGCTTGGGCTAAGGCGTCGCGCGGGGAGCGCATTGCGATCCTTGAAGCCTATAGCCGAGCGCTTCAAGCCAGAGGCCCGGCCATTGCTGAAGCCATTTCCCGCGACATGGGCAAGGCACTGTGGGAATCGACGGCGGAAGTTGGCGCGATGGTCGGTAAGATCGCGATTTCCGTGCGCGCTTATGAAGAGCGGACCGGGGTAAAGAGTGAAGCCGCAGCCTTTGGCCGCACGGCATTGGACCATCGCCCTTGGGGCGTCATGGCTGTTCTCGGCCCGTTTAACTTCCCCGGTCATTTGCCCAATGGCCATATCGTTCCAGCCTTGTTGGCTGGCAACACCGTTGTGTTTAAGCCTTCAGAATTGGCCCCTTCCGTTGCTGTTCTGATGGTCGAGGCGTTTGAAGAAGCGGGCTTGCCCGCAGGCGTCTTGAATGTGGTGATGGGCGCGCGCGACACAGGGGCAGCGCTTCTAGCTGCATCTGGCATTGATGGGGTATTGTTTACAGGCTCCGCCACCACCGGCACGGCGATCCACCGCATGTTTGGTGGCCGCCCAGAAGTTATTCTGGCCCTTGAGATGGGCGGCAATAATCCGCTGATTATCTGGGATCCGGCAGAAATTGAGGCGGCGGCAGATTTGGTCGTGCATTCGGCATTCATCACCAGTGGTCAGCGTTGTTCTTGTGCACGGCGTTTGATCTTGCCGGAAGGCCGCTTTGGCGATCAAGTTTTAGAGGCAACGCAAGCCCGCATTGAGCAAATGGTCTTAGCGCCTTGGAATGCCGATACAGCCCCCTTTATGGGCCCCGTCATCCACGCCGGCCAAGCCGCACGGGTCGGCCATTTCGAAGAAGAATTGCAGGCATTGGGCGGTAAGTCCCTCGTCAAGGCCAAAATTGGCGTGGAAGGCCCCGCCTTTGTGCGCCCTGGCTTAATCGACATGACGCACGCGCAAGAAGCTGAGGATGAAGAATTATTCGCGCCGTTTGCCCAAGTGTTTCGTGTAAAGACGTTTGAGCAAGCTATCCAACGGGCCAATGCCACACGCTTTGGCCTCTCTTCAGGTCTGGTCAGTGATGATGCGGCCTTGTGGCAGGAAGCGACGCTCAATCTGCGCGCGGGCTTGATCAATTGGAACCGACCTACAACTGGCGCGTCTTCCGCTTTGCCCTTTGGCGGGCCTGGTCTTTCGGGTGATGGACGCCCGAGCGCTTACTACGCCGCTGACTATTGTGCTTTCCCGGTCGCCAAGCAGGAAGCAGATCGGGCGGAGCGTTTGAGCGCACCCGGCCTTTAACTGAAACGGACCTTAATTATGAACTCTCAATCCCTGATGGCCGCCTGCGCTTGGGCCTTCTTTGCGGTCGCAGGCCCAGCGCTTGCCCAGTCTGCTTCTGACCCAGCCCCCGCCGGGTCTGCAGTCTCCCTTGTTGAGCGCATTTCGATGGAAGAAGTCAGTCAAGAAATGGCACGGCGCTTGTCTGCGCTTCCGGGCGTGCGCGGGGTGGAGCGCGCGGATGGCTTGGTCAATAGTTTGCGCGTTGTCACCCATTCCGAAGTGAGCGTCCGGCTCGATACGCTGCAGGCGCGCGTCAATCTCCCCGATGCCAATCCAGAAGCTGAATATAGTCGTTTTGAAACCAATGTCCGCAACCTCCTCGATAAGCAAGACCCGTTCAAGCTCGAGCAATTGCGCGTCGTGATTCGCACCACGGAGGCTATCGACACATTCGAGGTACAGACGGCTGTCCTAGGTCAACGCAATGCCTTGGTTCGGCGCCCTTTTGCGGATGGCCTTGAAGAAGTTGTCGCAGGGGATACGCCAACGACGATTGCCCTCATGCCAATAGGTCGACTGAACGACTTACAATTAGGTGCCACGCAAGCATTTGACCGCGCACGGGCCAATACGCTGAAAGAATTGGCCGGAATTAAGTGGACAGTGGATGACGGTCTATTGGAGGCCGATAAAGATCAGCCCTATGCGACAAGTCTGTTGGCGCTAGACGCTGTTTGGACTACGCTTCAAAAGCAATTGGGTGGGCCCGTTGCAGTTGCCGCCCCAACCCGTGATAGGTTGGTCGTTGGTCGGGCTGATCGCGCCCGAGATATGACGCGCCTCGCTACGATTTCGGCCAGTGGTGTCGATGACCCCGGCAGCCTAACCGGCAGGATATTGGTACGCCAAGGCACAATTTGGGTCGCCCGCTGAGATCTTTCGCGCAATTGGTTTGAAACTTGCTCTCTACTTCCAAGGACGGGACGCCATTCCCACAATGGGACGGCTTGACCTTTCGGCATTGGGCGGAAACAAACATGGATCAATCCAAGGGTCGGACGGGCGAACGACTACAGTGGGAAGCTGGCAATCTTGCATTGACCTGGCTTCAGATGCATTTGCGTCCCGGCATGCACACTTTGGAAACGGGGTGTGGCCAATCGACTTTGGCTTGCCTGCAAGCCGGCTGTAACCATGAATCGATCACGCCCTCAGCTGACGAAATCGAGTCGATCCAACAAGCAGCGCGTCTGCGCGGCCTTGATCTGAGTTTGGTGCGCTTTCACCAAGGTCTCAGTCAAGATATTTTGCCCCACTTGAAGGGTCATGAGGACTTAGATGTGGCCATCATCGATGGTGGCCATGGCTTTCCGCTGCCAGGCGTCGACTGGCTTTATATGGCACCCCGTTTGAAAGTGGGCGGGAAGATGCTGATTGATGATGTCGACCTCTGGACCGGGAAAATCCTGTTAGACGTTTTGCGGCGCGAGCCAGGTTGGCGCATCAACAAAATCTTGCACGGGCGGACAGCAATTGTCACCAAAATGGCCCCATTTGTCGCCCACGACTGGCGTCAACAACCCACCGTGGTCGCGCGCAGCTGGTTGCCACAAGCTTGGCGCAAGTTCACCGCGAGCGTTCAAATGTTGGTTGATCCGATGGAGGTGACGACCACCTCCGACAGAAGTTCATTTCCGCGTTAGATTTTGGTCACCAGCATCAGGCCGTCGCCGATAGCAACCATAACGGCCCGTACGCGAGGATCGGCTTTGACGTGTGCGGCAAGTTCTCGCAATGCAACAGTTTCAACGGTCTGATCGCTTGGATCAGCGACTGAGCCGCTCCACAACATGTTGTCAAACAGCATGACGCCCCCGGTTCGAAGCAGTGTCAGGCCCTTTTCGTAATAATCTTGATATCCAGGCTTATCCGCATCAACAAACATAAAGTCGATCCGGCCCGTATAGCCTTCGTTGGCTAAGGCGCTGAGGCTGTCGCTAGCAGGGGCGATACGCAAGTCAATTGTGCTTTCAACGCCGGCTTGCTGCCAGTAGGCCTTGGCTAAATCAGTAAACTCTTCAGAAATGTCGAACGCAAAGAGCTTGCCGCCGGGACCAGCATTTTGCCGCAGGGCAAGTGCGGTCACCAACGCCGAATAGCCGGTAAAGACACCCACTTCGACGGCTAGGCGCACGTCCAACTGACGGATCAAAAAACTCATGAACGCGCCCTGTTCGGCGCTGATTTGCATCATCGCCTTTGGGTGGCTCGCGGTTTCAACCCGGCAGGCGGTTAAGGCTGGGTGCTCCGATTGATTGACCTCAGACAGATATTCAATGATCGGGGCGCTTAATGTGAAGGATGTCGACATGGTTGCTCTTATTGCTTTTCTTTTGCGGATTGCAAAGCGTGACCTGTGCCCATCAGGGCCAAAACGAGGAACAAGACCAAGGTAAAGACGGGTGAGCCATACGAATCCGGCCCAGACCCCGCCCAGAAGCTGCCGTCCTTTTGAAAGGTGACCGCATCCCCGATCCAACTGGTTTCGAGCCAAGTCCAGCCAGCATGGCCCGCGATTGCCGCCCAAATACCGCCACGACCAAGCGCGAGAAATCCTAGGGCAGCGCCAAATAGCGCCGAATTGGCCATGTGCCAGATCGAGCTATAGCCTTGAATTGTCTGCAAAGCGCAGAAGGTTAGCGCTGCAAGGCCAATGCCTGCTAGGGGGCCAAAAGCGGCGTGCCCGGTGCGCTGAGCAATAGCGCGAACCACAACTTCCTCGGCCATCGCATGGATGAGGATAAAAGGTATTGGAATGATGAGGGCCCCGAGGGGAAACGCTTGTTCTTCAAAGACCCCTGCGTGCACGATAACCAGACCGAGGAGCGCGAGGCCGGGCAAAGCACATCCAACCAACCAGCCCCAGCCAAGCCCAAGTGCAGGCGACCCCCATGAGGGTGGTGTTTGGTCGGGCAGTCTGCTTAGCTTTTGCCAGACCAAAAACCCCACAAGGCCTAGCGCTAAGTTTATGGGTTCTCGGAAGAAATCAGGCGCGCCAGCTTCACTTATCCAAAATGAAAAGAGGTGCGAGATTTCCCCAGCGCCATAGGCAATTGCGACAGCCACACCTGCCGCCAGCAACATCAAAAGCATGCGCTTCATCGGGCTGGATTTCTGGTGAGGGGCTGTGTCGGTCATCGCATCTTTCTAAGGCGTGCCTTCACTTAAAGGCAAGCAGGTGCTTACGGGCGGGCACAGGCCACTAAAGGTGCCAGAAGGTTCTCGCTCAACCAAGCAACGACAGGAACGGCGACACCATCGCCTGCAATCTTTAGCCCGGCCAAAGTGCCCTTAGGCAAAAGGTAAGTATCAGGTACCCCCATCAGTCGTATGGCCTCGCGCGGATTGATCGGGCGAATTTTTAGCGTTCCGTCATCCATCACTAGCCAGAATTGGCGTGAGGACCCCCCCGCCGGTGTCCGCAGGCAACCAACTTTTCCGTCAAAGCGGATTTCTGCTTGCTGCAGCTTTTCACCGCCCTTGCGCCGGATCCGGCGATACATGGTGCCAATATGGCGACCCGGTGTGCCCCTAATAGCTTCCAGCCGCTCACGATGGGTCTTGCTCAATTGCTGATTGAAACTGGCAAGCTTGTTCGCATCCCACCAAGCGTTATCCGTCGGGTCGAGTAGATCCGCTAAGAGAGCTGGCGACTTTGGCGGGGGTGGCAAATACCATCGGACGACACCAGACTTCAGGGCGGCTTGAGCTTTTAGGATCGCAGGCGTTTGGAACACGCAGGGCCGGTTTTCGCTAGACAGAAGGGCAGCGGGTATTTCCACGCCTTGGCGCACCGCAATGATGAAAACACGAGGCCTTGATTGAGGCAGGAACCAAGCCGCGTCCATTTCAAGGCACCCTGCCGCATAGCCTAAGTCCTGTAACGCCGTGACAATCGCAGCCAAGTCCTTTCCGCCGTTAGAACTCAATAGGCCTTTGACGTTCTCTAGCACCACCACTTCTGGAGGGTCGCCTCGTTCTCGCAACTCGGCCAGTTGCGCCATAAAGGCAAAGAGGGTACCTGACCTCCCCCCCTTTAGGCCGGCTCGATCACCGGCGAGCGACAAATCCTGACAAGGAAAACTGGCCCAAGCCAAAGCTGAGTGCCGGGGTAGTTGGTTAAGTTGAATGGCTGCCACATCGCCTTCAATCAAGCCATGCGTGCCGAAATTCTCGCGCCAAGCCCGGCACTTCATCGCATCCAAATCATTGGCCCAAACAACATTGAACTGGCCGTTCAAGCCCAATTGCGCGAGGCCACCTCCGGCAAAGAACTCAAGCGCAATGGGCTTATCGCGTGGGGGCAAAGGCGGCTCTTTCCATAATGGCTATCGACGATTTCAACATGATTTGATCCTGATTTCTGCGTCCTGCCCCAGCGTCACTGCGAAATTAGGGCTTTCCATCCCCGACACAGGCGCTAAGAGACCTGTAGAAAGCCGGATGAACCGGCGTGACAGGAAGAAAAGGGAGCCGCCACTATGCGTGAAGCCGTAATCGTATCTACCGCCCGTACGGGCCTTGCCAAGTCTTTGCGTGGCGGGTTCAACATGACCCATGGTGCTGCCATGACTGGTCACGCCATTAAGCACGCGATTGCGCGCGCTGGTATTGAGCCTGGCTTGGTTGAGGACGTTTATATCGGGGCCGGCCAACCTGAAGGCGCGACTGGCGCAAACGTCGCACGTAATGCCGCCATCTGGGCTGGCTGCCCCGTCACCACCTCGGGCACCACTGTGAACCGTTTCTGTTCGTCCGGTCTGCAGACCATTGCCATGGCGGCAAACTACATCACCCAAAGCGGCGCAGATTGCGCGATCGGTGGCGGCGTGGAGTCGATCTCGCTGGTGCAAATGGGCGGTTCGATGAACTTGTCGCACTACCAGGAAGAGCATCTGCTCAACATCAAACCAGCCTTGTGGATGCCGATGATCGAAACCGCCGACATCGTGGCAGAGCGCTACAATGTCAGCCGTGAGTATCAAGACGAATATGCCCTACGCAGCCAACAGCGCATCGCTGCGGCCCAAGCTGCTGGCATTTACAACGACGAAATCGTCCCGATGGCCACCAAGATGAAGGTTGTGGACAAGGCAACGGGCGAAACCACGATCAAAGACGTGATCGTCGACCGGGACGAGTGCAACCGTGCAGACACGACCTTAGAAGGCTTGGCTTCCTTGAAGCCAGTTCGCGGCCCAGACAAATTCGTCACCGCTGGCAACGCTTCCCAATTATCAGACGGCGCAGCTGCAGTTGTTTTGATGGAAGCTAAGGCCGCACAATCGCGTGGCGTGGAAGCGCTCGGCCGCTTTGCAGGTTTCGCGGTTGCTGGTTGCGAGCCCGACGAAATGGGCATTGGCCCCGTGTTCGCGGTGCCCCGTTTGCTGGAGCGCCATGGCCTGAAAGTCGATGATATCGACTTGTGGGAGCTGAATGAAGCTTTCGCCAGCCAGTGCCTCTATTCGCGTGACCGTTTGGGCATCGACCCTGAAAAGTACAATGTGAACGGTGGCTCGATCGCCATTGGCCACCCATTCGGCATGACGGGCACACGCTGCACTGGCCACATCTTGTTGGAAGGGCGTCGTCGTAAGGCAGCTGGCCAGAATGTGAAATGGGGTGTTGTCACCATGTGTATCGGTGGCGGCATGGGCGCTGCTGGCCTGTTCGAAATCTACTAAGACGTCGCCCCGGTTTGTCGGGCAAGATATAGCGGCGGCACGGTTTCGACTGTGCCGCCGTTTTCATGCGGGCTTAAGGTAAGTCGGCTAGGCCTGCTGGCCGTGTGAGGGTGTTGTCACGGATGGATCGGCGAACATTTGGACTTTCAGGTCTCAGCGCCTTTGCGTTGCCAGGCTGCCGGAAGGACCCTGCTTTGGCCTTGCATGGCCAGCGCTTAGCCTCTATGCCCGCAAGCCTGATCGATGGCACTGGTATCAACCTCGCCAGCTTGGCTCGCCCGGCTGTTGTTCGCTTTTGGGGGCTGTGGTGCGGGCCCTGTCGGATTGATGAGCCACACTGGGAAGAGGCCGTGCGCGCCTTGAAGCCGCTACAAGGTTCAGAACCCCGCTTTGACCTTTTAAGCGTACACATTGGGCTCGCGCCCCGGGATGGGCCTAGTCTATCAGTATGGGCTGCACGCCGGGCACCAGATGTGGCGGTGCCAATAGTGGACGACCGTACCCAGCGCCTTACCCAATCCGTCGGGGTGCCCGGCACACCATTAGTCTTATTGGTCGACGCGACAGGACAGATCGTCGATCATTCTTGGGCCTTCAAATCATCGCGCGGTGCTGCAAGATTTGTAGGCAAAGTGCGCGAATTTGTGGGAAGCGCCTAGGTGTAAGGCTTGGCAAGTTGGCTTCTTTCCACCAGAAAAGGCGAATGACCAATATGACACGTAGAGACACATTAACCGGCCTCGCTGTTGGAGCTGTTGCAACCTCGCTCGCGGTGGAGGCAGACGCTCAGACCGCGCCGGTTGCGCCCGTGGATCGTCGCCCGCGCAGCTATGATTTGATCGGCCAAGCGGCACCAGCTACCGATCTTGAACGCTTTGGCGGTGGTCGTTTGACCCAAGCCGACTTCCTCGGCAAGACGACAATTGTTCAGTTCTGGGGGATTTGGTGCCCCGATTGTTTGGCCGATGTCGATGATGTTGCAGAGCTCAATCGCCTGATCTCGCGGGACCGCAAGCTCCAATTCGTCGGCATCCATACGCGCGGTCGTTATGGTCGCTGGGGCGGTTTAGCCCCTTTCTTTGCTGAAAAAGGCTACCGCTTCCCGGTCGCGATTGACGATGACAGCGCGGCCTACAAGGCTTGGGGCATAAAATGGGTGCCAAGTTTTGTGATCATTGGCTCTGATGGCATCATCCGCGATTATACGACGGATTTGAAAGCGGGCTCAGGAATTGGTGTGCAAGGCCTGCTCGCAAAGGCGAAAGCTGTTGCGAAAATAAAAGGGCGCCCTTAACCACGATTGCTAACGCGAACGTGAACCCTTGCCCTTACAATCTCGGCTTATGTCTGAGATTTTGTACAGGCCCGGCCCTTGTTCTGCCCAAATTGCGCCCGACATACCGGAGCGAGCGCCACGCGGGCTGCCGATTGGAATGAATAACGTGCGAGCTGCCCTGCCGCCTAAGACATCAGACCTGCTCATAGAATTGCACGATGCCTTTCCGGGTGAAGAGCAAATCGCCGTGCGCGATGTTTTGAGACGTCTCGACGGGCGGGCCTTTGGGCTACTTTTGTTGATCCTTGCCTTGCCCAATTGCATTCCAAATGTGCCCGGCATTTCGACGATTTTTGGAATATTGCTGGTTGCCCCCGCCCTGCAAATGATCTTTGGCGCAGGCACGCCTTGGATCCCTAAGCGTATCGGTGATCTGAAGATAGAGCCCGCAACGTTCCGCAAATGTATCGACGTGTCGTTGCCGACTTTATTGAAGATAGAGAAGCTAGTGCAGCCCCGCCTCCAGTTTCTCACCCAGAAACCTGTCACGATTTGGTTTGGTATTCAGACCCTGATTTTGGCCGGCATTCTTACATTGCCGATTCCTTTGGGCAATTGGCCCCCGGGTATGAGTATCGCGGCGCTGGCGATCGCTTTATTGCAGCGAGATGGCCTTTTGGCTCTGGTGTCATTCGGCTTCTTCTTGGTGAGCTTGGCGGTCGCACCTCTCGGCATTGGCATGGCATTGGCGGGTCTGGACTGGTTGATTGGTGTGGTATCCAACACCATTCAGGCAATTCATTTTTGAGGCTTGGTGACCACCGCCAGAACGATCCCGATGCTGATGACTGCCAGTCCGAACAACGCGCCAATCTTCACATAGTTCAATGATGACCACAGCATGAGTGCGCTGCTGGCCGCAAAAGCTAATGGCAGGATGGGATAGAGCGGCACTTTGAATGGTCGTGGCTGATCGGGCAGTTTCCGACGCAAGACGATCACGGCCAAACCACTTGCCGTTAGGAAAGCCCAATAAACTGGGGCGGTGTAATCAACGAGCGTGGAAAAGCCCTGATACAAGGCACCTAGAACGACTAATCCAATCGACACAATTCCTTGGGCAATGATGGCGTTGGAGGGAATCCCGCGTTTACCGTCCCAAGTCCCAATCCAGCTAAGACCGGTGCGTTCGCGTGCGGCTGCAAAGGTGGTGCGCGCGCCGACAATAATCGTTCCGTTAATAGAGGTGATGGCCGCTGCCGCCACGGCTATGGCTAACACGATCCCGGCTTGAGGTCCAAAGGCGCGGGCCATGAGGTCGGCAGCCGGTGCCTTGGACTGCGCCAGTCCCTCTATGCCCAACCCCCGCAGAAGCGCCCAATTGGCCATCAGGTATAAGAGGGTGATGATGAGAACCGATCCCAAAAGGGCCTGTACCATCCCGTGTTCAGGATTTTTGATCTCAGCCGATAAGGTCGACATTTCACTCCACCCCCCGAAAGCCAGCAGAACAAAGACGAGGGCATAGCCAATGCCAGCGGCATCGGGGCTATGCCCAGTCCCAGTCGTCGTAGGCGGTATTGCTTGAATGACGAGCCAAGCCGCCGCCGCGGCCAAGGCTAATAGGCCGATCACTTCCAAGCTGGTGATTGCGTAATCGGCCCCTTTGCCGCCGGTGGTACCCCGCAAATTGAACAGGGTCATTACAACGACGCTCACTAAGGCGAACAGGGCGGGTCCATGTGGACCCAAGTTCCAAACCAAGTTGAGATAATCACCAATGACAAAGCCCAAAAGGGCGATAGAGCCCGTATTGATGATGGAAAAACGCGCCCAGGCAAATGAGAAGCCAAAACTTGGGCCATAGGCTTTCGTCAGGAAATGATAATCGCCGCCGGGGCTGGGATAGGCGGTCGAAAGCTCACCATAGCATAGGGCTCCCATTAGGGAGATCAGGCCACCTAAAATCCAAACGCCATAGACGGCCCACTCATTGCCCGCATTTTCGGCAACCAGAGCCGGAGACTTAAAAATGCCCGCACCTACGACCATGCCGACGGCGATAAAGATCACATAGGAGACTGAGAGATGGCGGGTCGGGGCGGCGGCATGGGGATCAGGCATGATGCCACTGTGTCGCCCCAACAGACTTGGGTCAATCAGGTCCGCTTCTTGCGCCTCAGGTTGCGCTGCCCTGCACACAGAGCAGCGCAACTAGCGCCTTTATTGTACAGGCAAGCCATTGGCTGCCCGGGCGGCGTTCACCTGATAAGTGCGAAGATAATCGCCAAGGACTTGTGTCATCAATACGCCGGCCTCTTTGGTTTGCGGATTGGCCCAGAATTGGGTGCCTGCAGCACCACCCCAGAACATCGTGCCGACGGGTGCCCCAGTCGGATAAAGATTGGAGTCGACCACGGTGCCAAAGCCCAAGCCATAACTATAGCCCTGCTTTACAAGATTTGCGTTGGCTTTTGGACCTAGCTGGTCCTTGCCCATCTCCGCAATCGAGGAGGCCTTGAGGATGCGCACGCCATCTAGTTCGCCTTGGCCAGCAATCATGCGGGCAAAGCGCACATAATCATTCAAAGTGCCAACCAAACCCGCGCCGCCAAACTCAATTCGGGCCGGGGCTTGGAATGGGCTTTTGGCTGGTGGGTCAGCAGGGCGAAGGGCCTCGTGCATGGGTACGTCTTTGAGGCTTTTGACGTAGCTATCAATGCCGCCCGTGGGGGGTTTGATTTTTGAAACCGCGAAATAGACGTTCGCTAGATTTTCTTGATCACCTGGCTGAACCTGAAAGGCCGTATGCTTCATGCCCAAGGGGGCGAAGATGCGCTCGTTGAAGAAGGTGCCAAGGCTTTGTCCTGAAGCGACTTCGACCACACGGCCTAAGACGTCGATGGCAATGCCATAAGTCCAGGTTTCACCGGGTTGGTTGGTGAAAGGGGTTGCGGCCACCCTGTCAGCCAAATCCTGCAGACTAGCAACGCGCGGGCCTTTGAAGCCCGGTACGACTTCGCCCGGAGCGCGTTCAATCCCATTCATGGCATACAAGCGCTCAACTGGCTTAGTTGGACCCCACCAAGGGATGCCCGCCGATTGCCGCATCAGATCGCGTACCGTGAGGGGGCGGACTGCGGGCTCAGTTTTCAAGGTCTCAAGCGTATCGCCGCTGACATAAACGACAGTCTTGGCAAAGGAGGGAATATAGGTGGCCACGGGGGCATCCAGATCAATTTTGCCTTCTTCGACCAACATCATAACAGCAACCGCGGTGATCGGCTTGGTCATGGAGTAAATTCGAAATACCGTGTCTGGTGTCACGGCTTTGCCCGTTTCGATGTCAGCTAAGCCGACATAGGTTGTTTCAATACGGCCATAGGAATCCACCAAGGCTGCTGAAAAGCCGCCGGTCACTTTCTTGTCGACGCCATCTTGCAAAACGGTTCGCATGGCGGCGATGCGGTCTGGCAAGACCGATGGCGGCAAGCTGGCGACGCTGGAACTGGGCGACGGGCTTGTCGCACACCCGCTGAATGCCAACAGACTCGTGCTGATCGCCAAGGCGGCGAAAATCGGTTTGAACTTGAACATTGGCGCGTAGCTCCCAGAAACGTGTTGAATTGCGATCTTGTTTTGCTGGAGCAATCATCCGTTTAATTGTACGTTCTGGTCAAGGGCAAGCCGATCAATTGCTGGGACATTCAACACAAGATCTAAGGCTTGGAATATGCCCGATTTGGATAGGATATCTCAGATGACTCGCCGCATGGTTCTGCAATCTGTAACGGCAGGTGCCGCATCTCTGTTGCTTCCGGGTTGCGCTTCGGGTTTCGAGCTACGCCAGCGCTATCCCAGTCGCCCGCGCGTGCGCCTTGGCATTGATCAATTGGCGCGCTCAAACTTTGCGGCTCTGGCAGGTAAGCGCGTTGGCTTCATCACCAATCAGACCAGTGTTGATCAGGCCGGAACCATGTCACGTGTGGTCTTGCAGCGCGGGTTAGGTGCGCGGCTGACGGCTTTGTTCGGGCCAGAGCATGGGTTGGACACGCGTGCGAAGGCTGGCGATCACGTCGCCAATGCAGTGGACTCGATTACGGGCTTAAAGGCCTACTCTCTTTATGGCGAACATCGCAAGCCGACGCCCGCTATGCTGGAGAATGTGGATGTGATGGTGTTCGACATTCAGGACATTGGCGTACGCAGTTACACCTATATCTCCACCATGATCCTGGCCATGGAGGCTTGTGGCGAAGCTGGAATAAGCTTTGTCGTGCTGGACCGGCCCAATCCCCTCGGCGGCCTAAGAATGCAGGGGCCGCCTTTGATGCCCGGTTTTGAATCCTTTGTTAGTCAGGTTCCAGTTCCTTATCTTCATGGGCTAACCATTGGTGAGCTGGCCAAGATGGCGGTTGCAAAGGGTTGGGTTGCCAAGGCCCCACAGCTAACAATTGTGCCGATGGCGGGTTGGGAACGGCGGATGAATTGGGCAGATACGGGTCTGACCTGGGTTGCGACCAGTCCAAATATTCCGCGCCGGGAATCGCCCTTCTATTGCGCCACGACGGGTATTTTGGGTGAGCTGCAGCAAGTCGACATTGGGATCGGCACACCAAAACCTTTCCATTATGCGGCGGGGCTGGGCATCGACGGGGTCGACTTGGCGACCAGCCTCAGCCAACAGAGTTTTCGCGATATCGTGTTTAAACCCTATCAAAGCCAAGTGAAGCCGGGCTTTGGCGGGGTTGAGCTTTTGATTGATCCTAAAGGGCAGACGGACTTGATGGCCGTCGCGATGGCGCTATGCGCTGAAATCGTTGCTCGGTCGGCCAAAGCGCCTTTGTCGGGCAGCACGGCTGCCACGCGCAGCCTGTTCAATAAGGTCTATGGCAGTGAAGCTTTGTGGTCCGCACTGGATGCAGGCACGCCTTGGCGGGAATTGTTGGCTGATTGGCAGGGGCCTTTAGCCCAGTTCAAATCCGATCGAGCGCCCCACCTTCTTTATCGATGAAGCGCTCTGCCGAGTTTGACATCCTGATGGCCCCCAAAGGGACCCATCAGGCAAGTAGTGGATGGATTAGGCGGCTTTGCCAGCCTTGGCTTCGCCTTCAATCAGCGGCGCGTCATTGGCGCTTGCACTCGCAGAGCCAACATTGATGGCAATCTTGCGAGGCTTCAAAGCCTCTGGCACTTCGCGCACCAAAGACAGGCTCAGCATGCCGTGCTCAAGGTTGGCACCGGTGACGCGGACATGGTCGGCCAACTGATAGCGGCGTTCAAAGCCACGCTCAGCAATACCGCGATGCAAGAAACTGCGACCTTCTTCGCTCGAGGCTTTTTTGCCGGTGACGGTCAAAAGACCCTCTTTCAGTTCAATCGACAAATCATCCGGGCCAAAGCCTGCTACCGCCAATTCGATGCGATAGGCGTCTTCGCCCGTCTGCTCGATATTGTAGGGTGGCCAGCCGGTTGCGGTGTCCAAACGGGCACCGGTCTCGATCAAATGAGCCATCCGGTCAAAGCCAACGATGGTGCGATAGAGGGGGGTTAAGTCAATCGTACGCATTTTGTCCTCCTAAAAGCGACAGGTAAACCACGCGGAAACCGGGCCGCGCACCCAGTGAATCCCCTCCGTCTCACGTTGCCCTCCGCTTGCTTTCAAAAGGCAAGTGAAGCGCCGCGCTGATGAGCCCAGGGGCAATCCATGCGGCCCGTTTATCGGCACCGCGCAGTTTAGTTGGGAGTGGGTTTTTGACTGTGCAAGGGGTAGCTGTCCAAATTCTGACAGGAGTTTCATGTCCTTGAGGCTTGAGCCCGTAATGTAAACTAGGATAGGCTAACCGCTTCGAGTTTCGCTTTGGGTCGCCTCAAAGCGTGTTGCCGGTGGTCACAGGGAGAAAGAGGCGCATGACATTTCGCGCTTGGGCACTCGCCGGAACTGCCAGCATCGTGGCCTTGAGCGGCATTGTGTCTGCCAGCGCGCAAGTTCCTGATCCACAAGCCTCTGAGAGCCAGGCAACAACTGGGCCGACTTCAGTCTTTTTGCCGCCCGCCAATCCGGTTCCGCCTTTAGACGAACGCTCGCGGGAAGCTTTGCGTCGGGCTCTCAAATCTGACCAGCGCATTGATGCCCAGCGTGACCGGTGGCGCAATCCAGAAGCGACCCTGCAATTCTTTGGCGTGCGCTATAGCGATACCGTGGTCGAAATCTGGCCGGGGCAGGGGTGGTATTCTTCGATACTCGGTCCTTATTTGAAGCAGGGTGAAGGTAAGCTAATCGTAGGTCACTGGGATGCTGCCGCTTCCGACTCCCAAGTCGTTCGGCAGATGGTTGACGCCTATCGCGCACGCTTTGCAGCCGACCCCGCCGTCTATGGCAATGTGAATGTGGTCCCGTTTGGTCCGAGTTCGAGGCCGATGGCTCCGCCCAATAGTGTCGATAAGGTTTTGACCTTCCGCAATATCCACAATTGGATGGCGCAAAGCTGGGCAGAAAAGGCTTTTGCGGACTTCTACACTGTCTTAAAGCCCGGCGGCATTTTGGGGATTGAAGAGCATCGCGGCCGCACCGACGAACCGCAAGACCCCTTGGCGCGCGATGGCTATGTGCGTGAGGATTATGTGATCCAACTGGCGCGCGAAGCTGGTTTTGAGTTTATCGGTGGGGCTGAGATTAACGCCAATCCTGCCGACACGAAGGATCATCCTTTCGGGGTTTGGACACTGCCGCCGGTTTCGCGGACCTCGCCAATCGGCCAGACCGACGACCCCGGTTTCGACCGCAAGCGCTATGATGAAATTGGCGAAAGCGACCGTATGACCTTGCGCTTTCGCAAGCCGTTAGATGCAACCGGTGTTGGCCTCGCTTCATCGCGGCCAACTGCGGACCAAATTCCGGTGACCATTGTTCCAGGTCCACCGCCGCCGCCCCGGCGAAGTCGTCGTGGAGCGCCACCGCCGCCACCCCCGCCGCCCGTTGTGGCAGGTGTTGACATCAAGCCAGATGCCCCAGTCTCCGCCCCCGAGGTTGATCCCAAGGCGGGCGATGCAGCCGCGCCAGTAGCCGTTACGCGTCCTACGCCTGAGGAGGCCCAAGCCAAGGCCCCATCACCGGCGGCCCCACCACCGCCGACCAACGGACGGCGCGGTTCTAACACGAAGGGTCGTGCGCCAACGCCTGCTTCTGCGACGACCGCTTCGCCGTCCGATGTCGCTGGGGCCAAGCCGACGGTCGTGGCTCCGCCACAACCACCCACGCCTGATACTCTGCCTAAGGCAGCCTCTGAGTCTGCTGGCACGCCGACCCCAACGGCTTTACGGTCGCGTCAGCGCAACACGACGCCAACGGCGCCAAAGGCCACTGAACCGACCGTTCCGGTCACCCCATCAACCCGGTTGCGCGCGCGTTCTGTCGGGGCCGCAGCGCCGGTAGAGGAGGCGAAGACCAAGGCGGCAGAGCCAGCTAAGAATGCGCGGCGCTCCTCACGCGCGCCGAACTCTGAAACGACTGCGGCAAAGGCACCGGCCAGCAAGGCAAAATCAAAGGCAAAGGCGGCTGATACTGAACCGACGAGCCGCACCTCAACCCGGACCAGAAGCCGCCCTGAAGCTAAGGTGGAACCCAAGAAGAAAGCCACAAGCACGGCTGCGCCCAGCAATCGTGCGAAGTCCACCCCTAAAGCGAGCCCTGCCAAAAAATCCCCACCGCCCGCAAAAACAAGTCCTAACAAGCCTGATTGGGTGGTGCCACCCCAGAAGAAGAAAACTTAGGTGCCCGACCTCACAAGTCTGTGAATCGCGTTGTGCACCCTCGACTTTTCCCGCCGCTTAGGCGACATGCATCGCTCATGACAAGCCCGACTCATACTGAGGCACAGGTCCCTGTGTTTCTCGTCGGTTGAAGGAGATAGATTATGCGTAGTGCCCGAAATTCCCTGCTTGCGGTCAGCGCGATCGTCATCGGCGCCTTATGCGCGACCCCCGGCGTGGCTGGATCTGCAGGGGCCAAACCAAAAGCGGCTGCCGCTGCAACTGGTTTGACCGCGCAAGCCGTTGTGGATGGTGCGTGGCGGAGCCCGGAGGACCGCGCGCGTGACGGCGTTCGCCATCCTGTCGAATCCTTTGCTTTCTGGGGCTTGAAGCCAAACATGACCGTGGTTGAGATCCGACCTGGTGCGGGCTACTGGACCGATCTATTGGCGCCTTATTTGGCCGCAGGCGGTGGCAAGCTGATCGTCACGTCTGGCGACCCAGACAAGATGAGCGACGCACAAAAGGCAGGACGTGACCGTTATTTGAAGCGCTATCAAGATAATCCGGCACTTTATGGTACCCTTGAAGTCGGCGTGTTTGCTGCGAATTCGGAAAAATTGCTTGCGGCTCCAGATAGCGTCGATTTGATCATCAGTTCACGGAATTTCCATGGTTTTGTGCTGCAAAACATCAAGGATTATGCCTTGAAGTCGATGTTCAGCGCGTTGAAGCCCGGTGGTTTGGTGGCGATTGAACAGCATCGCGGCGACCCTCGTCGGCCACAAAACGCAGCTTCTGGCTATATCCGTCAGGATTGGGTGATTGCGCAAATGCGTCAGGCTGGCTTTGAGTTTGTCGCCGCATCGGAACTCAATGCCAACCCAAAGGACACGAAGGACCACCCGTTCGGCGTGTGGACCCTTCCGCCCACCTTGCAGACCGCTCCAAATGGACAACCAGCCAATCCTAATTTCGACAATACGAAATACAAGGCGATTGGTGAAAGCGACCGGATGACGCTTTTATTCCGCAAGCCTGCCAAATAAGACACTTTTCCCGCTTCGGGCCTCCGCTGTGCAGGTGGAGGCCCATTGCTCGCAAACAGGTTTTTACTGCCTTCATATCCTGGCTTACCGAAATTTAAGGTGACAGACATCTGCGGCATGCGCAGGTTGCGTGGATGACATTACCAACCAACGCCTCCCTCCTCGGTTTCTCACTTGCGGCACTCAGTCTGGGTTTGACCGCCCATGCAGAAACGGCATCAAATAACGGGGTTCGCCAAATTCCGGTCAAAAAGCTATTTCCCTATTATGATCTCTATCTTGGGTTGCCACCTCAGGACCGGGACGGGTTTTATTTAGAGTATCTGGTCCAGACCTCGGACACAAATGTCCGACCGCGGATGGTGTATGCTTTGGGGTCGGTTCGAACCCCAATTCAGCTGGATTCGAAGGGCAAAATTTTAACGATGCCAGACATGACCATGCTTCGGCAGGGCAAGGTGGAAGTGCCTGCATCTTCGCCGCGGGGCCAAATTGTGCTGAACTTGGAACCAGTCGTACCCTTGGGCCGTACCATTCCTGCAAACGCAGTTTCCAATTGTGTTACAGACTATACCAAAGCCATTGGTCGTGCAGGCCCGTTGGCTTTGGCAATCCCGAAATTAACCGGCATTGCGTTCAAAGGTGTGGATTCAGGGAAGGTTGTTTTTGCAGATGGTCGGAAGGTTTCTTTACCTGTTGAAGGCGGGCTTCCCGTCTTCCGGCCCAGTCAACCAACCATGCGCGGGGCCGTTAGTCTTGAGTTTTCCACTGCTCCAAGTCAGGCCGAGTTTGCGCGCTGAAAGGTCGACCGAGGTATTCGCCGCAAGAAACGGCAGAATGTAGAAAAAATGGCTCCATTTCGCAGATACTGGTAACATCCATTTAACTATCTTGCTACAAAGGTTGTTTAGTTTTTACCATCGGTGGATGTCCGGAACCCGATTGAATGGCAGGCCTAAACTCTCTTCACGTGCTAGTCGTTGACGACAATCCGCACATGCGGTCGATTGTCGTCGCGATTTTACGCGGGGTTGGCATCGGCACTGTTAAAGAAGCCAGCGACGGCGCTGACGCGATGGAAGTGATGCGCGCGGGCGTGCCCGACATCGTGATTGTTGACTTGAACATGTTCCCGATCGACGGACTGGAATTCACGCAGATGATCCGGACCGCGGTCGATAGCCCGTTCCCCTTTGTGCCCATCATCATGATGACGGGCCACACAGAGCGCACCAAGGTTACTGCTGCCCGAGATTCGGGTGTGAATGAATTGGTGGCAAAGCCGATCTCGGCGAAAACCTTGCTTGACCGCATCGTGGCGGTCATTGACCGACCTAGGTCCTTCGTCAAAACCGCGACCTATACCGGACCTTGTCGTCGCCGTGGCGGCGGCAAGGATTATGTGGGTAGTCTGCGCCGCAAGTCGGACAATAAGGCAAAAACCGAACAATCCAACGAATCGAAAGAAGAAACGACATGAGCGTTGAGACCCCCGTTGAATTGATCGCGCCAAGTTTCCGCCTGCAACGAAAAATGGGTGGACCGGCATCGCGCATGCTGACCCCAGAGGCCTATCGAAAAGCCAACGCGGCTTTAGAAGAAGTCATTCCGCCCATTGACGAAGAGGTGCATAGTCTGCTGCAGGAATTGCAAGACGCTTTGCAGGCTAACATGCCTGGTGGGCGCGACATCATGTGGAATAATGCCCACGAAATTCGGGGTCTCGCTGGCACTGTCCGCAAGATTTGTTTGGGGCAAGCCGCTAATCTAATCTGTCATTACCTAAACGATACAGCTTCCGACTTTTTGCCAGATCAGGGCGTCATGCAGACAATCGTTGTTGTTGCCATGCAGGCATTGCGAGAAGATGCCGATACCGATCCGATGATTAAAGTGATGGTGCAGGATGGCGCGCGGGCTGTCCTAGCCCAGCGTCACCGCGAGGGACGTGACTAAGCCGTCACTGCGCCTTAGCGCAAAGCAGCGTCTAGGGCTGCCGCTACATCCTTTGCCAAGTCCCCACAGTCTTCGATACCCACTGAGAGGCGGATCAGCCCGCTGGTCACGCCCAATTCTGCTTGAACCTGTGGCGTGAACGAATAATGCGTCGTCGTGGCGGGATGGGTCGCAAGGCTTTTGGAATCGCCCAAATTGTTGGAGATATCCACAATCTGCAGCGTATCGAGAAACGCAAACGCCGCCGGCTTGCCGCCCTTAAGTTCAAAGGCCAGCAGAGTGCCGCCGGATTTCATTTGCTGGCTTGCTAAAGCATACTGGGGATGGTCGGCCCGATGCGGATAGCGGACGTAATTGATCGCAGGATGGGCGGCGATCACATCGGCCAAGTGCGCCGCATTGGCGCTAGCGCGCTCAACCCGCATCGAGAGTGTCTCAAGGCCTTTAAGAACATTCCACGCCACGAAAGGCGACATCGCAGGACCCGTATGACGCAGATAAGGATCGATATGCTCTTCCATTAAAGCGGTTGAGCCAAGGATGGCGCCACCTAAAGTTCGCCCCGATCCATCCATGTGCTTCGTGGTGGAATAAACCACCACATCGGCCCCTAATTCAAACGGGCGCTGCAGGATTGGCGAGGCAAAGATGTTATCGACAATCAGTCTTGCGCCACAGCCTTTGGCCAAGTTGGCAACAGCGGCAATATCGCTGACGTCCAAGGTCGGATTGCTGGGGCTTTCGAGGAAGAAGGTTTTCGTATTGGGGCGAATCGCCGCGCGCCATGCGTCAATGTCGGTTGAATCGACCAGCGTGAACTCGATGCCATAGCGCGGCATGAAAGTCTCAATCACCCAGCGGCAGGACGAGAATAGCGCTTTGCCCGCTACAACATGATCTCCAGCGCGCAAAGGCGCTAACAAGGCTGCAGTGACGGCTGCCATGCCGCTGGCTGTGAGCCTGCAGGTCTCTGCGCCATCAATGGCCGCTAAGCGTTCTTCCAGCATCCGGTTTGTTGGATTGGCATAGCGGCCATAGAGATAGCCCGGCAATTCTCCCTTAAAGCGGGCCTCAGCTTCGCTGGCAGAGTCGTAAACGAAGCCCGAAGTCAGGAAAATGGCTTCGCTAGTCTCTTTATGTTGCGACCGGGTCAGGCCTCCCCGCACCAAGATGGTGTTGGGGCTCAACGCAATTGCGGCGGAAGGATCGTGGGTTTCGTCAGTCATCTTACAAAGTCCTGAGCCCGACCAGGGCATGGGCAAACGCATCAGCGGAAAAAGGTTGCAGATCATCGGCTTGTTCGCCCACGCCCACAAATCGAATTGGCAATTTGTGTTTCTCGGTCACCGCAACCAAGACCCCGCCTTTGGCGGTGCCATCCAGTTTGGTCATGACGAGGCCCGTAATGCCCGCCGCATGCCGGAAAGCTTCGGTCTGGGAAATCGCATTCTGCCCGACGGTGGCATCGAGCACCAACCAAGTCTCATGCGGGGCATCGGGATCGACTTTGCCGATGACGCGCACCACTTTAGCGAGCTCGTTCATCAGTTCAGTCTTATTCTGAAGCCTGCCTGCTGTATCGATCAGCAAGACGTCGATCCCCTCAGCTTTTGCACGGGTCAAAGCATCAAAAGCAAGGCCAGCCGCATCTGCACCGGTTTCGCGTGCGACCACGGGTACGCCTGCGCGCTCACCCCAGACTTTGAGTTGCTCCACCGCTGCCGCGCGGAATGTATCGCCAGCGGCTAGCATCACCTTATGGCCTGCTTGGCTTAGATTATGGGCGATTTTGCCAATCGTCGTGGTCTTGCCAGAGCCATTGACGCCAACAAATAAAATCACGCGCGGCCCGGCCGCTCCGGCCATTTGCTCAAAGGGCGAGCTATCGGTTTCAAAAGGCCGCAAGATCGTCGCGATTTCGTCGGCTAAAGCTTGCTTGATTTCTTCTGGGCTAATGTCCTTGCCAAAGCGGTCTTTCGAAATGCCAGCGCGAATGCGCGCCGAAGCACTGGCACCCAAATCGGCCGTGATCAAAAGCTCTTCCAGCTCATCCAGCGTGTCTTGATCCAGCTTGGCCTTAGTAAAGACTGCCGACACACCCTCTGCCAAGCGGGAGGAGGAGCGTTGTAGCCCGTCCACCAATTTGTCGATGACGTCGGCAGGCAGAGGTTCTGGTTCAGGGGCCGGGACAGCAATGGCAAAAGTCTGGCGGACGGTGCCATCCGCGCCCAATTCTTCAATCGCAAGGCTCGCCAAGCCATCCAGTTTGGCTGCCAGTGGCAGGCCGCCTGCGCGCGCGGTGATAAAAACCAACTCCCGGTCCGCTTTCGGCTCTGCCATCAGCGTGACTCGAACGGCCGTCTCATCATAGTCGGCGGTGACATAAACCACGCCAGTAATACGGGCAGAAGCCTCTGCTACGATCGGGCCGATTTCGGCTTTTAGTTTTTCTGGGTCCAAAGCCGTTGCGACAAAGCGGGCCGCTGGCAGGCCTGCACTGCTGGCCTGAGGCTCAAGCTTTGGAGCCGTGTCGGCCTCAAGCGCCTGATTTTTCTTCTTACCCCAGCCAAACATGGCACCCTGTCCCTTTGTGGCCAAGCATCGAAAACCCTAGCTGCAGCCTGAGCTTAGACTTAGCCGAGGCACGAGGCAGACGGAAGACGTGAAGTGCTTTTGATCGGCTTCACAGCACGCATCAGACATTCTATGAGAAGTTCGCACTTAGGTCCGCCTTGTCTGGGCATAGAGCTGTCGCTGCGGGCAAAGAAGAGGTGGATTTTCAAGAATGCTAAGTCGGATCGTCATTGTGGGTGCAGGACAAGCCGCGACGCAGGCCGCAACCAGCCTCAGGGCAGGGGGCTATGATGGCCAATTGGTCTTATTGGGCAATGAAGGCCTGCTGCCTTACCAGCGCCCACCATTGTCCAAGGCTTATCTGTCGGGCGCGATGGGGCTGGACCGCGTGATCCTGAAGCCGCTTGAAGCTTGGGCGGAGGACAAGGTGGAAGTTCATCTTGATGCCGACGTCACCGGCCTGAATCGGGAATCCAAATCGATCACAACGCGCGACGGTCAGGTCTTTTTGTATGATGCGTTGATTTTGGCTACAGGCTCGCGCGTGCGCGCTTTGCCGTGTCCGGGCGCGGACCTCGCAGGTGTGCACTACCTGCGCTCTATCCGAGATGCAGATGGCCTTGGTCAAGAAATGCAGGCGGGAGGGCGACTGGTTGTTATTGGCGGTGGCTATATTGGCCTTGAGGTGGCAGCGGTCGCCCGAAAAGCAGGGCTAGAGGTGACCATCCTAGAGGCCGCGCCGCGCGTGCTAGCCCGCGTCGCCCCACCTGTCATTTCAGACTTCTTCCAGAAATTGCACCGCGATGCCGGGGTTACGATTCTCACAGACGTCAAAGTTTCCGCCATTGAGGGCACCGACCGCGTTTCTGGTGTGGCCTTGGCAGACGGTCGCACCATTGCTGCAGACCTCGTTTTGGTGGGGATTGGCATCATCCCGAATGCGGAATTGGCTCGCGAGGCTGGCCTAAAAGCCGAAGATGGCATCGAAACCGATTTGGATGCTCGCACCAGCGACCCGGCCATTTTCGCGATTGGTGATTGCGCCAGCCGCCCTTTGGTCCATTATGGTCAGCGTCGGGGTCGGCTTGAAAGTGTGCATAATGCTTTGGAGCAGGCAAAATTGGCGGCTGCGGCGATCCTTGGCCAGCCCCGACCTGTTGAAGAAGCGCCATGGTTCTGGTCCGATCAATATGACATCAAGCTACAGATTGCAGGCCTTTCGACAGGGGCAACCCAATCCGTCGTGCGCGGCGATCCGTCGCAGAAGCGCTTTGCTGTCTTTCATCTTGACGCCGATAACCGGCTGCTTGCGGTCGATGCGATCAATGCGCCGCCTGAGTTTATCGTGGGCAAGCAGGTGATTGCACGGCATGGACAGCTTGCGCCCGCGCGTTTGGCTGATATGTCTGTATCGATGAAAGAGATCGGGGCCAGCGCTTAGGCGCCAACTCTGACCAGAAGCTCAAAGGGAACAGAAAGCGTCATGGCGAAAGTCACATATATCGAACATTCCGGCACCGAGCATGTTATTGAAGTGCCAGTCGGCACCACCATCATGGAAGGTGCAGTCAAGAATCGTGTGCCAGGTATCGATGCCGATTGTGGCGGCGCATGCGCTTGCGCGACCTGTCATGTCTTCGTCGATGCTGCTTGGATCGAAAAGACCGGCAAACCCGGCAGCATGGAAGAAAGCATGTTGGATTTCGCCGAAGGTGTGACCCCGCTGTCCCGTCTGTCGTGCCAAATCTCCATGACGCCAGACTTGGATGGCATCGTTGTTCGGTTGCCAGCTGCTCAACACTAAGGTGGAGAGTCTGCGCAAAGCGCTACACGCTATGAGTCTGTGCATATCAAATATGTGCAGACGCATGTTGGACATTTGGGGTATGGCCTCGCCAAACCCCGCAGCACCTTTATAGTTTCCGACAATGGCTCAAGGCTGTGATCCCGCAGCGCCTTGCCAGATAAGCAGGATAGGGTCTGTATGATCGGCGTTGTAGTGGTCAGTCATGGCTTTTTGGCGCGAGAGCTTATTCTTGCGGCAGAGCATGTGGTTGGGCCTCAGACCAATATGCAGGCCATTTGTATCGGCCCAGATGACGACATGCAGACAAGGCGAGATGATATTCTCGACGCGTGTCGCAAGGTTGATACGGGCGCGGGCGTGATCATCCTAACCGACATGTTCGGCGGCACACCATCAAACCTTGCGATCTCGATCATGAATCGCGGCGAGTATGAAGTGATCGCTGGCGCCAACCTCCCTATGCTGATTAAATTAGCTGAGGTTCGCGGGCGGGAAAGCTTGCCGCGAGCGGTTTTTGCTGCACAAGATGCTGCGAGGAAATATATCGCTGTGGCGTCATCCTTGTTGGCGAGTGGCTAAAATGACTGAACGCTTGTGGCGTACCATCGAAATCGTCAACAAACGCGGATTGCATGCGCGCGCCTCCTCCAAATTCGCAATGCTGGCGGGCGAATATGCGGATTGCCGCGTCATGGTCGGGCGCGACGATCAAGAGGTTGATGGCGAGAGCATCATGGATTTGATGATGCTAGCTGCGGGTATCGGGTCCGAAATCACCGTTTCTGCCGAGGGGTCCCGCGCGGAGGCTGCTTTGGACGCCCTATGTGACTTGGTCGCCAATCGTTTTGGTGAGGGTGAGTAACTCTAGATAGCCGCAGGAGATACCATGCCATGATAGACGAAATGACCCATGGCGTGCGGACCATCACTTTGCAGCGTGAGCCCAAAAATACGGTTGATCTCATTACGATCCAACAGCTGACCACGTTGTTTGAAACCCACCCACCATCAGTCCCCATGGTTTTGACGGGTGCGAACGGCGTCTTTAGCGCTGGCGTGGATGCAAAGGCCTTTATGGGCTATTCTGGTGATCAACCTTTAGAAATGGCCCGCGCCATTACCCGTATGACTGCAGCTCTATTGGCGATCCGATCTCCCGTTGTTGCCGCCATTACGGGTCACGCGTTGGGCGGCGGGTTGGTTCTGGCGCTTTGTTGCGACTATCGGGTGGCTACTAACCGAGAAGACGCGAGATTTGGACTGCTCGAAGGAAAAGCTGGTATTGCTTTCCCCTCTGGCCCTGCCGCGATTGTCCAAACTGAGGTGCCCGCAGGATTGATGCGCCAATTGACCCTAACCTCGCGCATGATTTCTGCCGCGGAACTGGTGCAGCACGCCGTTTTTGATGAATGCATCGGCGACGAGATTGTTCTGGAACGGGCGCAGATTTTTGCCCTTGAACTCGCAGCCCAACCCGGCTTTTGCGCGGTAAAGGAACAGATGCGTGGCGCATTGCGCGATCAGGTTGCGCATTTGGCCGCCCTAGGCGTTGAAGCCGCCTTTTCCTAGGGCCACCCCAGCCCTTGCTCTTTGCCCCTGTCTCGGCTATACGCCCCGCTCTTCCGCGCAATCAAAACGCGCGCTCTGATCCACACGGTCCTGCACGAACTGAGCAATCGGGGGCAAAGCAGATGGGGTGGACAGGGTTTCCCCGTCCGACGTGATCGTCCGGCGGGGCGTTTTGCGTTGCGTGTTTGCTTTTGGAACCACGCATGTTTGACGCGCTAACAGAACGATTGACGGGTGTCTTTGATACGCTCACCGGACGGGGTGCGTTGTCGGACAAAGACGTGGATTCGGCCCTGCGTGAAGTGCGCGTGGCACTGCTCGAAGCCGATGTGGCGCTGCCCGTTGTCAAGGCCTTTATCGCCAAAGTAAAAGAAGAAGCTGTAGGCGAGCGTGTCATTCGCGCCGTAAAACCCGGCCAGCAAGTTGTCAAAATCGTCTATGACGCGCTGGTGGAAACGCTCGGTGGCACAAGCGGCCCCGTTGATCTCATGCTCAACCAAGGCCCGCCCGCCATTATCATGATGGCCGGTTTGCAGGGATCTGGTAAAACCACGACGACAGCCAAGCTGGCGCTGCGCATGCGCACCCGCTTGCGCAAGAAGGTTTTGGTCGCTTCGCTCGACGTGCGCCGCCCGGCAGCAATGGAGCAATTGGCCGTTCTGGCCAAACAAGCCGAAGTCGACAGCCTGCCCATTATTGCAGGCCAGTTGCCGGCCGAAATCGCCCGCCGCGCTATTACCGCAGGTCGCCTTGGCGGCTATGACGTCGTCTTCTTGGATACCGCTGGTCGCACCTCGATCGACGAAGATATGATGAGCGAAGCGGCCGAAATCGCACGCATCGCTTCCCCGATTGAAACCCTGTTGGTCGCAGATAGTTTGACCGGTCAAGATGCGGTTGAAACCGCCCGTCGTTTCCATGAGCGCCTGCCGCTGACCGGTATCGTTCTGACCCGCGCAGACGGCGATGGCCGTGGCGGCGCTGCCTTGTCCATGCGCGCGGTGACGGGTTTGCCGATCAAGTTCTTGGGTATTGGCGAAAAGATTGACGGACTTGATGCTTTTGACGCCCAACGCATCGCTGGCCGTATCTTGGGCCAAGGCGACGTTGTCAGTCTGGTTGAGCGCGCGGTTGAGAACGTTAAGCAGGATGAGGCTGAGAAACTGGCCGCCAAAATGGCCAAGGGCAAGTTCGACCTCGACGATCTCGCCATGCAATTACGCCAGATTCAGGCCATGGGCGGGCTTGGTGGCGTGATGGGGATGTTGCCCGGCGCGCAAGCTGCCAAAAAGGCCATGGAATCCGGCGCGGTATCTGACAAGAGCGTCAAACGCCAGATTGCCGTCATTCAATCCATGACCAAGCAAGAGCGGGCCAAGCCCGACCTGTTGAACGCCAGCCGGCGCAAGCGCATCGCAGCGGGTGCCGGCGTCGATGTCTCTGAAGTCAACAAAGTTATCAAAATGCATCGCTCAATGTCGGACATAGTCAAGGCCATGGGCAAGGGCGGCATGAAGGGCCTGATGGGCAAGATGGGCGGCATGTTTGGCGGCAAAATGCCACCGATGGACCCGGCCGCCCTGCAACGTCTTGGCCAACAGGCGGCTTCTTCAGGCGGCGGTTTGCCCGGCCTGTCGGGCCAGTCGCCTCCACAAGGTTTGCCCGGTCTGGGCAATACGCAAAATCCCGGTGGCTTTACAGGCCTACCAGGTCTCCCATTCGGGAAAAAATAAATCAAAACGACACATATACTCTGAAAGGTAAGTCTCATGTCCTTGAAAATTCGCTTGGCCCGCGGTGGCTCTAAGAAGAAGCCAGTTTACCGCATCGTGGTGGCTGAAGCCCGCTCACCGCGTGACGGCCGCTTCCTCGAGAAAATCGGCAGCTACAATCCAACTCTGCCTGACGACAATGCAGGCCGTCTGGTCATCGACGCAGAGCGCGCTGCTGAATGGATGAAAAAGGGCGCACAGCCGACTGACCGCGTTGCACGTTTCTTGGCCGCTCAAGGCGTTGGCACTTATGTTAATGGCAACAACCCAAACAAGGGCAAGCCGGGCCAAAAGGCAACTGAACGCGCCGCTGAAAAGGCACAAGCCGCTATCGACGCGCAAGAAGCTGCTGAGCGCGCAAAAGCAGAAGCCGCTGAAGCTGCTGCCCAAGCAAAAGCAGACGCTGCTGCTGCCGCCGCCGCCGCCGCTGAGGCCGCTGCAGCACCTGCTGAAGAAGTTGCCGCCGAAGAAGTGGCTGCCGAAGAAGTTGCTGCTGAGCCGGCAGCTGAATAAGCTAACATGAAGCGCCTTGCCGAAACGCTAGGTGCTGTGGTCGCCCGCCGGGATGCCCCCGGCGGTGCGGCCATTTTGTTTTCTGGCCAAGAAGTTCTTTGGTCAGGCACGGCAGGTGTCCGCGACGTCCCAGCTGCCAGCCCACTCTTGTTAACCAGCAAAGCCCGGGTCGCTTCGATCTCGAAGGTCGCCACAGCGCTTACGCTGCTCAAACTGGTAGAAGCTGGTCAGATTGATCTCGACCGCGACATCTCCGATCTTCTGGGCTTTAAGCTTCGCCATCCGAAATTTCCTGACTCCCCCATCACGCCGCGCATGATCCTGTGCCACACGGCCGGTATTCGCGACGGAGAGACGTATCGCGGGGTCGTTGGTGAGACTCTCGAAGGCTTTTTTGTCCCCGGCGGCAAAAATTGGAATGACGGGAAACATTGGGCCGAATTAGCGCAACCCTTTGGCTTTTTTACCTATTCCAATCTGGCAATGGGGCTGTTGGCGCAAGCTTGTGAGCGTGCTGGCGGCGATCGCTTTGACCGGCTAGCGCAAAAGCTCGTCTTTACGCCGCTTGGGATCGATTGTGGCTTCAATTGGTCTGGGATTAGCGATCAAGCCGCCCGAGAGGCCGCAACCCTTTATCGCCGAAAAATTGATGGTGATTGGGAAGTGCAAGTTGACGGGGCCCCTACAACGCTCCCAAGACCCAACATCGCCACCGACCCGGGGCTCAGTTTGAGCGACTATGCCTTAGGTAGCAATGGCTTGTTGTTCTCGCCGCAAGGCGGTTTGCGGGCCAGCGTGGCGGACCTTGCGCGAATTGGCATGGCGTTGAGCGGTGCGTTGGCTTTGTTAGAGCCAGCAATGCGTACCTTGGTTCTAACCCCGCAGTGGACATACCGGGCAGAGCCTCCAAATGGCGATACGTCGGGCGGGGCCTTTCAAGGCTTTGGGTTGGGCGTGCATCGCTTAATCCCGGGGGATCACTGCCCGGTCGCTGGCCTCAAAGCAGAAATGTTTGGTCATTATGGCGAAGCCTATGGCTTGTTGGCTGGCCTATGGGTGGACCCTGTGTCAACACGCGGCTTTGCATGGTTCATCACCGGCAGTCTCTATGGGCCCGCTCCAGGCCAGCGCTCTGGCGTTTATCGTGTCGAAGAAGAGATGATGCAGGCCGCCGCTGAAGATTTGGGCCTTGTTGATTCGTAATTGTGAGATAGGCTACCCCAGAACTTAAGGGGGGATTGGCCATGTCATTGGGCGCAGACTTTCAAGTCATTACCTTCATCCAAACGCGCGATCGGCCCACGGCTGTGGCTTTTTATCGCGATAAATTGGGTCTTACCTTTGTCGTAGATGACCCATTTGGTAGCGTATTCGACCAAAATGGCACGGGTTTGCGTATCACTCAGATTGAAGGTTTTACGCCCAGTCCCCACCCGGCCCTTGGCTGGCAAGTCAGTGATATTCAGGACAGTATCCGCACGCTAACTGCCCGCGGGGTTGCGATGAAAATCTATGAGGGCTTTGGCCAAGACGAATTAGGTATTTGGCATGCACCAGGCGGCACAGCTCAGATTGCTTGGTTTGAGGACCCAGACGGCAATTTGTTGAGCTTAACACAAGTTTGAGCGCGGGTTTCCGCCATACCTTTGCGTCCAGTCCCACTTCACGCTAAACAAGCCTAATGAACTCAAGTCCGCCCCGCCCAACGACGCTTGCTGACCTTGATGCCCGCGCCCGAGATATTTTCCGCGATATTGTCGAAACCTATCTTGAAACCGGCGAGCCGGTTGGATCACGCACCTTATCGAAGCGTGGCATTGGCCTATCCCCAGCCTCGATCCGCAACACGATGGCTGACCTCGCGAGCCTCGGTCTCTTAGACGCGCCACATTTAAGCGCCGGGCGCACCCCCACGCATACGGGCCTGCGCCTATTCGTCGATGGCCTTTTGGAGATTGGCGACCTTGGCCGTGAGGAAAAGGCGGAGATTGATTCACGATTGGCTGCGGCGGGTTCTGATTTATCAAGCGCCTTGTCTGAAGCTTCGCTCCTCTTGTCGGGCCTTGCCGGAGGTGCGGGCTTGGTGACCACGCCAACGCGGGAGAGCCCGGTAAAACACGTTGAGTTTGTGCTGATTGGGCCGGGCCAGATCTTGGTTGTGCTGGTCTTTGACGATGGCCAGGTTGAGAACCGTCTGGTTCAAATGCCTGTCGGTCTCACGCAATCGCAATTGCAAGAAAGCACGAATTTCTTGAACTTCCGCTTGAAGGGTAAAACCTTATCGGAGGCGGCTGCTCAAGCCGTGGATGATGCACGCCACGCAGAGGCGACCCTCGATAAAGCGGCAGCAAACCTGATTGAAGCAGGCTTTGCGGAATGGTCTGGCGATGATCCGATGGCGGGGCGTAAATTGATTGTGCGCGGACGAGCCAATCTATTGGCCAACAGCCAAGCTGCGGGCGACCTTGAACGCGTCCGCATTCTGTTTGATGACCTAGAGCGTAAACGTGATCTGATCCATGTCTTGGATGCGGCACAAGAAGCTTCTGCGGTAAAATTGTTTATTGGTGCAGAAAACCCCTTGTTCTCCATGTCTGGTTCGGCTCTTGTCGCGGCCCCTTATATGGATAGTCAACGCCGGGTACTTGGCGCACTGGGAGTTATTGGGCCAACACGCTTGAATTATGCCCGCGTCATCCCAATGGTAGACTATACTGCGAAAGTCGTTGGTCGCCTCATTGAGCGCCGCGGTTTAAACTTAACGGAATGAGATCGAAGAAATGACCACAGATACGGCTACCCCACAGAACAGCGACGATCTGGAAGCAGAAGTTGTCGCGACCGCTGATGCTTCTGAAGATGGAGCGGAAGCCCAAGCCACTGCGCAAGATCCGCTGGAACTTGCTCGCGCGCTTTTAGGCGAAGATGCGGCACCTGAGGATATGGGCGGACTATTGGTGGCAAAACTTCAAGCCGCTTTGGCTGAAATTGAGACGTTGAAAGATGCCGGTTTGCGCGCTCTGGCGGAGTCTGAGAATATCCGTCGTCGGGCAGAGCGGGAAAAGACCGAAGCCCGCATCTATGCCATCGATAAGTTTGCGCGCGATCTCTTGCCCGTCGCCGACAATTTGGGCCGCGCGATCAGCACGGCACCGGAAGGCTTTAAGGGCGATCCAGCGTTTGACGGCTTCGTGACCGGCGTCGACATGACCCAGCGCGAACTCTTGAACGCTTTTGAGCGTCATGGTCTGACGCGCGTCGGCGCAAAGGGTGACAAATTTGATCCCTCAATCCATCAAGCAGTGGCCCAAATTCCTTCAGACATGGCTGCTGGCGATGTCGCAGAAGTCTTCCAGCCAGGCTACGTGTTGGCTGGCCGGACGTTGCGGGCTGCGATGGTGGCGGTATCGGCTGGGCAACCTGCGGCAGAACCTGCGCCTAGCGATCCTGCCGCCTCCTAATCTGAGGGATTAATTAGCGTCTCGCTCTCGGGGTGGCGGGGGCGGCCAATCGCCCCCGAAGGGCTGCTTCATCGAGCGCGTTCAACTTCCAGCCCGACGGATAGCGCCCGAAATAAAGAATGCAGGCTTTTGTCTGCGGGTCCGGCGCGCAGACACGACCATCGGTCAGTCGCTTTAGGCCCATGCCTGTTGCTGTGCGGCTAGGCAGGACTGTTTCTGGCGTCAGTCCCGCGCGGCGAGCCAGATCGGCAATGATGGCAGGCTCTAAGGCCTGTTTCGACAGGCGCTCTAACAAGGGATTGGCAAGGTCTGCGCCTAGGACGCCTAGGATCTGACCACTTTCGCCGCCGCCGGTACGTTTGGCGATCTCGTTTGCCGCAATGGCCCGAGCAATGCCGGTTACCTGAGCTTGGAGGGCAGGCCGATCCATCCGCGCCTCAATCCCGGGCAAGTCGCGATCACGCAACGCCATCACGAAGGCCCGCACATCGGATGAGGCGTCGAGCGGGGCTGGCGCTGTTGCGCAGCCACTAAGCACCAAGCAAAGACTGATCCAGACTAAGTTACGCATGTTTGCTTCTCCAATTTCTCTGGTTGAATGTGCCTGCCAAACGTTGAACTTTGCCAGAACGGTCTAGACCTTTTCGCCTAAGCCACCTAGACCTGAAGCATTGAGGAAAACGTGCCGAAATCTGTTTTGATCCTTTTTGCGCATCCATCCTATGCGCGCTCACGGGCCAACCGTGCTTTGCGCGCCGTCGCGCAAGACCTTGACCATGTGACCGTACATGACCTTTATGAGACCTATCCAAACTTTCTAATCGATGTAGAGGCTGAGCAGCGCTTGCTGCTAGACCATGACCATATTGTTCTGATGCATCCCTTCTTTTGGTACTCAGCACCGTCTTTGGTGAAAGAGTGGCTCGATGTCGTGTTGGATTATGGGTGGGCTTATGGTGAGGGTGGGACAGCACTCGCAGGCAAGACTTGGACCCAAGCGATTACAACAGGCGGGCCTGCACAATCCTATTGTTCCGATGGCTTGAACCGCTATTCAATTGATGAGTTGTTACGCCCGTTTCAAGCGACCGCAACCCTCTGCCAATGTGTGTGGCAAGACCCATTTGTGCTGCACGCTAGTCGTCAGGCCACCCCAGAAATTTTGGCCGAAGCGGCTGCCAAATTCAGCGCCTTGCTGGAGGGCTTGATCGATGGCTGAAGCCAATTTGCTCGAATCCGCCTTTGTTTATCTGACGGCGACTGTCGTATCGGTCCCGATAGCTAAGCGCATAGGTTTGGGCTCGGTTCTTGGCTATCTGATTGCTGGAGCAATCATCGGCCCGTACGTTCTCAATCTCGTCGGTGACCCTGAGAACGTCATGCATACGGCAGAGTTTGGCGTCGTCATCATGCTGTTCCTCATCGGACTTGAACTTCAGCCCAGTCTGTTGTGGCGGTTGCGCACCGCGATCCTCGGCATGGGAGGTCTGCAAGTTGTTGTCACAGGGGCCATTGCGACTGGGCTTGGCATGGCATTAGGCCTTACGTGGCAAGTGGCTTTAGCCGTTGGTCTGACCCTGTCCTTGTCGTCCACCGCCATTGTGCTGCAGTCCCTGCGAGAGAAAGGTATAGCCGGAACCGAAGCAGGGCGGTCGACATTTGCTGTGCTGTTATTCCAAGACATCGCCATCATTCCGATGCTGGCTTTGTTCCCGTTCTTGGCGACACTTAGTGTCGCCGGGGATGGGGCGGCCGCGAAAGGAGCGTTAGCTGCCTATCCAGGTTGGGCGCAGGGATTGGCTGTTGTGGTCGCAGTGGGTTTGATCGTGCTAGCGGGGAGGGTGCTGCTGCGCCCCATGTTCCGCTGGGTGGCTGCCTCGGGCTTGCATGAAATTTTGACCGCCTTTGCGCTTCTTTTGGTCGTGGGCGTGGCGCTGCTCATGCAGTTTGTTGGCATCTCACCCGCTCTGGGGGCGTTCGTCGCTGGCGTCGTCTTGGCGGATAGCGAATTTCGCCATCAGATAGAAAGCGACATTGATCCGTTTAGAGGGCTGTTGCTCGGCCTGTTTTTCATCTCGGTCGGGGCTGGGATCAATTTTGCGCTCCTGATCGCCCAACCTTGGCTGATCCTTGGTTTGGTTTTGGCACTGGTCTTGGTGAAAGCCAGCGTGATGTTCGCCATTGCGCGCGCCTTTGGCCGCAAAACGGGCGAGGCCGCCTTGATCGGCCTTGGTCTTGCCCAAGGTGGTGAGTTCGCTTTCGTGCTGTTTGCCTTCGCTGAAGGCGCTGGCGTTATCCCGGCAGCGGTTACCGCCCCCTTGATTGTCGCAGTAGCGCTCTCGATGGCAATCACACCTTTGCTATTGATTGCCGGGGACTGGGCGATGCGGCGCTTGGAATCTGGTTCGGGTGAAGACCGCGCACCAGAAATTGAAGAAGGCCATTACGATGTCATCGTGGCTGGTTATGGTCGGTTTGGTCAAATCGTTGGTCGGATGCTGTCGACCTATGGCTATAAAATCAGCGTGCTCGACCATGATGCCGATCAAGTGGATGTGCTGCGGGGTTTTGGTCGAAAAGTGAATTTTGGCGACGCCACGCGGATTGACCTATTGCGCTTGGCGGGTGCTGCGGAAGCCAAATTGTTGATCGTTGCCATTGATAATGACGAAAAAGCGCTGGAGCTGGTGGAGACCGCGCGCGAGGCCTTCCCAAACCTTAAAATCCTAGCCCGCGCGATTGATCGCCGTCATGCCTATCAATTGATGGCTGCTAAAGTCGATGGGCTGGAGCGCGAGACTTTTGCCGCCGCTGTCCGCCTTGGGGTGAAGTCACTGCAGATTATGGGCAAGCCCGCCTTTGCCGCAGAGCGCGCGGGTATGATCTTCTCGCGCTATGATGAACGCGCTTTGACGGCGATGTTTGACGACTGGCAGCGGGTGGAATTTGCCGATTATCAACGCATCGTGCGGGACCGGACCGCCCTGGAAGAAGAGCTACTGAAGCGTGACATGATCGCGTTGGTCGGTAAAAGCGATGGCGATGAATGGGGTGAGGAGACCCTGGAGCGCGAAGCGTTTGAGCGTAATCTCGCTCGCAAAGCAAAGCCTGATTGATCCAAGTCCCTGTCCGGCCTAAAGACGCTGGGCTGCTAGGGCTCTGGCGGCTTACATAGGGACCGCTTTACTCATGCACGTTACGTTAGACTCCATCCGTGCGGCTGCCGCGCGAATTGAAGGCCGCATCATTCGTACACCACTTCTGATGTCGAAGACGCTGTCGGATATTACGGGCGCGGAAGTATGGGTGAAGTTTGAAAACTTCCAATTCACTGCAGCGTTCAAAGAGCGCGGTGCCCTGAATAAGTTGTTGCTGTTGACCGAGGCTGAGCGTCGTAATGGTGTGATCGCGATGTCTGCTGGCAATCACGCCCAAGGCGTGGCCTATCATGCCGCGCGCCTCAACATCCCCGCGACCATCGTGATGCCCTTGGGCACACCGTTCACAAAGGTTGAGCATACCCGCAAGCACGGCGCGCGCGTGGTGCTGCATGGTGACAATCTGTCTGAAGCGACCACATTTGCCTATCAGCTCAAAGATCGCGAAGGCCTGACCTTTGTGCATCCTTATGACGATGCGGATGTGATTTCTGGGCAAGGCACCATCGGTATCGAAATGCTGGAAGATGCTCCACAACTGGAGACCTTGGTTGTGCCCGTCGGCGGGGGCGGCCTGATCGGGGGTATCGCCGTCGCAGCGCGTGCGATGAAGAACGATATTGAGGTGGTGGGTGTGCAAACACGTATGTTCCCCTCCATGCATGCTGAATTGGCAGGCAAGGAGCCAGGTCCGTTATGTGGTGGCCAAACCATCGCTGAAGGCATTGCCGTTAAGCAGGCTGGTCGTTTGGGCTTTGAAATTGCCAAAGAATTAGTCCGCGATGTTCTCATTGTGGATGAGGATGACTTGGAACAAGCCATCACCTTGTTCTGCAATGTCGAGAAAACCGTGGCGGAAGGTGCGGGCGCGGCTGGCCTGGCAGCTCTCCTCGCGCACCCCCAGCGCTTTAGCGGCAAAAAAGTCGGCATTGTTCTGTGCGGCGGCAATATCGATTCAAGACTTTTGGCCTCGGTCTTGACGCGGGCTCTGGTGCGCGAAAAGCGGATTGTCAGCCTCCGGATCATTGGGGATGATCGTCCAGGTTTGTTGGCTGTGGTCTCCAAAGTCATTGGAGATCTGGGCGGCAACATTCTCGAAGTCGCACATAATCGTCTGGCGCTGGATGTGCCCGCTAAAGGCGCAGAATTTGATATTCTGATGGAAACCCGCGACTCACGCCATACTCAAGAAATCATCGATGCGTTGGTGGCGGCAGGTTATCCACCGCGCACGATCTAAAGTCTAAAACCCAAAAAGGACTGGTCTCATGGCTTTGCCGATCCTCACCATTGGCAACAAGAATTACTCTAGCTGGTCGATGCGGCCTTGGCTCGCCCTGAAATGGGCTGGGATCGCCTTTGAGGAGCGAATCATGCCTTTGGGGCCGCGTGGCATGGGGCCGAACCCGGATATTCTGGCGGTTAGTCCATCCGGCACCGTTCCGGTTTTGGAACTGGCCGATGGGACAAAGATCTGGGACACCTTGTCGATCTGTGAATGGGCACATGAACAGGCCCCAGAGGCAGGACTCTGGCCAAAGGACGCCATCGCGCGCGCACTAGCCCGGTCCGCAACGTGCGAAATGCATTCAGGCTTTGCAGCCGTGCGCCAAACGTTTCCAATGAATTTAAAACGAGTCAAAGCGGATCATGATTGGTCTGAGACCGTGCAGGCCCAGATTCAGCGGATCGACGATTTATTGTGCGGCTTGAAAGCCCGGTTTGGCGGCACGGATAGCCCCTTCATCATGGGCCATCGTTCCATCGTCGATGCCTTCTATGCCCCTGTTGCAACCCGGTTTCGTACCTATCAGGTCCCGGTCTCCACAGGTCTTCAGGCGTGGTGTGATGCCATCTTTCAAGACCCAGATTTCGCCACATGGGATCAAGCCGCCCAGCTCGAAACTTGGACCATCGCTGAAACCGATGCGGTCTAGCGTGAAGCGGTGCAACCGATTGGCGCTGGCCTGCGTATCAAAGCCATGATCCAACGTCGCACCCTTCTTTTCTCCGCGCCATTCGCCCTGTTGTCTGCTTGTTCGAAGGCAGAGGCGGTCTCTCCCACGAGTGATTTGGGCACGGCAGCGTCGCCAGCCATCACAGGGCTCGCGCCCAAGGCCAATGAGGTCGTCTGGCTTCAGTTGAAGGGGACCGTTCGCACAAGCGAAGCCCTGGTCGATGTTCGCCAGGCAACATTGCATCGAGCGTTTGTAAGGCGAGAAACAAACGCAGGGGTCAGTGAAGCCAAATTCTTTGACCTATGGCAAAGTGCGGGCCAGCCAGCGGTCGCAGGCGCTTCGTCGACACGCCAATTGCGTCAACTGCAGGACGGCGCAAATGGCTTCTGGCTCGAGCGTGAATTCACGCACCCAGCTTTGGTTAAAGGCGTGGAATCGTCTCGCTTGGCTCGAGCGGGTGCCAATATATTAGCTCTTAACGGAAAACAGATCTGGCTTTTGGCGGGCGGCCTCGGCTCCGCTCCAACCCTGACAGCGGATCAGGCTGCACAATTCAATGCGTGGCTGGCTAGCTTTGACCTTAAGAGGACATAGCCGCAATCGCATCGGCAATGGCGACGGTTTGCTCTGCCATATCTCGGTGTAACAGCTCGGTCATTTTCCCGTCGACTTTCAGGACCCCTTTGCCCGCATTGATAGGGTCCAAAAAGGCCGCGATCACGGCGCGCGCATGGGCGACTTCGGCTTCATCCGGCGCAAAGACGCGGTTGCAAGTCTCGATCTGACTGGGATGGATCAAGGTCTTGCCATCAAAGCCGAACTCCAGCCCCTGCCAACACATGGCTTCAAAACCTTCGCTATTGGCGATGTCGTTATAAACACCATCAATGACGGCGAGGTTATATAGCCGCGCTGCTGTTACGCTCGCAGCGAGGGCAAAGTGAAAGGGCGCACGGTCTGCGGTCTGACGCGCCCGGGTTTCTTTTGCGAGATCATTCGTGCCCATAACAAAGGCGGCTAGGCGCGTGTTGGTGCTGGAAGCGGCAATCGAGGCGATCTCAAGGATCGCGCGCGGCGTTTCTATCATGGCCCAAAGGCTCATGGACGGCGCAGCCCCTAGGGCGTCCATGGCTTCACTTGCGGCGAGCACTTCGTCGGCAGAGGAGATTTTCGGGAACAAGATGCCATCTGGCCCCGCGTCTACGGCGGATTCCAAATCCTCAGGGCCCCAAGGCGAGCTTAGGCTGTTAACGCGGATAATCACTTCGCGCTTGCCGTATCCACCCGCTTTGACGATGGCGGCCACGGCGGCGCGCGCTTCATCCTTCGCATCGGGGGCAACCGCATCTTCCAGATCAAGGATGACTGCATCGGCAGGCAAGGTCTTGGCTTTTTCCAGGGCTTTAGCATTGGCACCGGGCATATAGAGCACACTGCGACGAGGGCGGGCTTGGGGAGCGGTCATGGAAAGCCTTTCAAATCCTGTTTGACTTCTTCTAGCCACAAGCAAGGCGGTGGCGTAAAGAGCGGGCCATGCCTTTGGTCCTGATTCTTGGTTCACATGTCGCGGGTAGCCGGGTGGGCGGCACCTTGGCTAGCCTTGCTTTGGCCCAATCGCCCATGAAGATCGATCCAGTCCATGTCCCGACAACCCTTCTCGGTCGTCACCCCGGATGGGGACTGCCGGGCGGCGGGCCGGTCAGTCCTGAGTTGTTTGCTGGCATGCTGGAAGGCATCGCTGCCAATGGCCTGTTTGCTATGGTAGATGGTGTCCTCACCGATTATTTTGCCAGCACAGAGCAAGTCCATATTGCCGCCCGGGCCATTGATGCGGTCAAGGCCGCCAATCCCAAGGCCATTATCTTGGTTGACCCTGTGTTAGGCGATGCGCCGGGGGGACTTTATGTTGGGCAAGAGGTAGCAGATGCGTTGGGGGAGTATTTGGTGCCCCGCGCCGACTTTCTAACGCCTAATTTATGGGAGTTGGGATATCTAACGCAGACGTCTCCAAAAGACCTCCAACAAATTCATCAAGCCGCCACGGCTTTGGGTCGGCCATCCTTGATTTCATCGGTCGAGAGGGATGGCGAAATTGGTGGCTTGTTGGTCGATGGCTCACGGGCTTGGCTCTCGACCCATCCCAAATCTGTTGCGCCACCCAAAGGCACCGGGGATTTGATGGCGACCATGTTTCTTGCCCATTTGATTGACCGTCAAACAGCCCCACAGGCTATGGCCTTGGCTTTGGCGGGCGTGTCCTGCGTTGTTGATCGCGCCGAAGACTGGCGCGCACCAGAATTGCCTATCGTTGCTGCAGGCTATGAAGCCTGGCGGGCTGAGGCCTTGGCCTTGACCGAGCTTGGTTGAGCGGTCCAAATGGGAACATGACTGATCTCGTTTCGCCTTATGTTGCGCCGGGCTTTGAGCCTGTTTTAGATGCCTTCAACGCCAACTTCGAAGAAGGCCTTGAACTGGGGGCAGGTTTCTGCGCCATTTTGGAAGGCGAGGTCGTCGTTGATTTGGTCGGCGGCCATATGGACCGCGCCAAAACCCAAAGCTGGACGCGCGAGACCTTGGTGCCGGTGTATTCCACCACGAAGCCAATTGCCGCGATGATCATTGCTCGCTTGCAGGATCAGGGCCTGTTGAATTTTGACGATCCGATAGGCTGGCTGTGGCCCGAATTTACCGAGCATGGCAAGGACGTTACCTTGGCCCAAGCCTTGTCGCATCAGGCCGGCGTGCCCGGTTTCCCGGATCCGATTGATCCAGACCTCTGGCTCAATCCCCCCGCCTTGGCAGAGGCCTTGGCCCATGTCGCACCCATGTGGGCACCGACAACGGCCAGCGGCTATCATCCTTTGACTTACGGCTATATTGCGGGTGAGCTTGCCCAACGTGCGCACGGCACCAGCCTTGGCACGCAATTGCGGGTCGATGTCTGTAAGCCCTTGGGAATAGATTTCTGGATCGGCTTGCCCGAAGTCCATCATGGTCGTTGCGCAGAAATGAGCCGACCCAAGGCGATGGCAGAATTGGGCGAGGTGTCTGAGGCCCGCCGCGTTGCCTTTATGACGCCGTGGGCATCACCCAATCGAGGCGGCGCTGCGTGGCGCGAGGCCGAAATTCCCTCCGCGAATGGTCACGGCACTGCCCGATCTGTTGCCACTCTTTACGGCGTTTTCGCCAATGACGGCAAAATCGGCAGCCATCAGATCATTTCGCCAGAAACCATGGCGGACTTCACTAAGCCCCGCATCCGCGGCCTTGATTTGGTCTTGCCTTACGAGATTGAATGGGCCGCAGGCGTCATGCGCAATTCTAATCTGCGATATGGCAACAACCCTGAAACCTTGGGGCATTCTGGTTGGGGTGGCTCCGGCGGATTTGGTGATCCTGCAAAGCGCCTATCGGCAGCTTATGTGATGAACAAACAGACCCCAGCCCTATTGGGTGACGAGCGCGCTGGTCGCTTGATCCAAGCGCTTTATGCCTGTGTGGAAGCTCGTAGCTCCTGAAGCTTAGCTTCAGCATCTAGACGGGCTTGCGGGTCACCGACATGAAGCCACGGCCCATCAAGGACGAGGCCATAAAGCCGACCCTTTGGGCTCCACTCGTCAAACCACGTCTTGGCGAGGGAGCGCTTGGTGGCGGACTTGCCCTCAAACTGTGCTTTGGTCGTGATCTGCACGCCTGCATAAGCATAGGGCGCGCGCGCAGAGTCGCCCCGCCGGGTCAAGCGACCTTCCTCGTCCATGAAGAAGTCGCCCGGCCCGTCAAACCCTAGAGCTTCATCAAGGCGCGCCAATAAGAGCAGCCCATCCATTCGTTCGGGGTCAAAGGCCTGGGCCATGCGCTTAATTGCATTGTCATCCAGCCAAATCGCATCCGCATTGCAGGTGAGTAGCGGCCCGTCAGGAAAGTGATGCAGCGCGTAAACAAGGCCGCCTTCGGTTTCCAAAGGCTCCGGCAATTCATCTTCGCGCGAAAAGATTAGGCGGGGGCTGCCCGTGCTGCGCGGCGTTAAATGCGCCACCAATTTGTCGCCAAAGTGAAAGCTATTCACCACGGCCGTTCCCACCCCTGCTTCGGCGAGCCGGTCGAGTATATGGTCGACTAAGCAGCGGCCATCGACTTCAACCAAGGCCTTAGGGCGGTCATTCGTTAGGGGACGCATCCGCGTGCCAAGCCCAGCGGCAAAGACCATAGCGTGGGTCGGCATCGCACTCATCCGGCCTGCGCCTGTGTGAAAGCCTCAAGCGGCACATAGCGATTGACCCAACTCTGCAAGGCTTTCAGGCGCGGGTGCGTGAGGACTTGAGCGAGGTGTCCCGCTTCACGCGGCATGAATTGGCGATAGCGTTGCTTGCCATCGCGCCCAACCAGTCGCGAAAAGATACCGAGAATACGCAAAGCGTTGATCGCGCCCTGAATGGCCAGCTCCTCGTCAAAAGGCGCTCGATCAGACCCAGTGGCATCCAAATAAGCACGAATCGAAGCTTCATGGGCTTCGGCGCTTACGTCCCGACGCGCATCGTGCAGCAGCATCGCAAAGTCCCAAGCGCGATAGCCATGCACGGCATCTTGGAAATCAAGCAGGCCAACCCGGGCAATGCCTTCACGCTCCGGCAGCCATAAAATGTTCTCGGCATGATAGTCGCGCAGGGTAAACGCACGTGGATGGGTCAGGGTTTCGCCAATTAACGTGTCGCGAATGTCCGACCATTCGGCACGGGCATCGACACTAAATCCGTCAAGACCTAGGAACCGCGGCGTCCAATCGACAAATAGATTGGCATTCTCACGCAAGGCAATCGCATCAAAATCTAGGATCGGCCAAAGCCCGGTGGGGGAGGGCAGGGTCGAAGGGATTGGGGTTTGATGCAGGGCGGCCAGCGCCTCGCCGGCTGCATGATAGAGCTCTACCTCGTCCGCTCTGCCATCAGCGATAACCCTGGCGTAGAGGTCGTCGCCCAAATCCTCGACCACAGCGACGCCTACGGGGGCGTTGACGGCCAAGGTGTCGGGTGCGGAGAAGCCGTGGCCTCTCAAATAATCGCCAACAGCAACAAAGGCCTCCACTCGTGAAGCAGCCAAGCGCGATAGCGCATTCCAGCCCAAGGCCCTGCGTGTTTCTTCATCGGCTTCGGGCGGGCAGGGCCCATCTTCATTGCCCGGTTGGGCCTTCATTAGAATGGCCGACCGGCCACCGTCGCGGACGCGTTCGTACGAGCGGGTCGAGGCATCTTGATCAAATTTCTGTCGATTTGCATCGCCAAAGCCTGCCTCTTGCAAAGCGGCAGCGATCGCTGCTTCAAAACGGGTGGCCTCAAGCGAGGAAAGTTCAGAAGTCATGTAGGCGAGATTTCCAGTTTGTTGTCGGCGAGGCCGACAAATGGGCGCGGCGATGGTCACCAACATTTATGATTTCGATATCGAGGTGCCGAGCCGACAAATGCGGACCTGCTTTATCTGGCCATTCAACCAAGCTGATGACCTCGTCAAGCTCTTCCCAGCCCAATTCCCAGACATCTTCGGGGTCTTCAAGGCGATACAGGTCAAAATGTAGCAGTTCAGGTGCGTCTGGCGTTTCGTCTAGGTCAGGCTGATAACGCTGTACCAAAGTGAAAGTCGGACTGGGGACTTCGGTGTCAGCGCCAAGGAAGGCGCAGATCAAACCGCGCGCAAGGGTGGTTTTGCCAGCGCCTAAATTGCCCCGCAGCGCCACGCAATCGCCAATTTGTAGCACTTTAGCCAAGCGAGCACCTAATTCGCGCGTGTCGCGATCGGTGGCAAGGTCCAGTGAGAGCAACAATTCGGTCATCAGGTTGTCGTTAAAAGAGGTTGGCCGCGCGGTCAAAACCACTCGCCGTTGCAAGCAACCTAGACTAGGTTTGAGCGCATGTTTTCTTGGCCCAGCCTACTCCTTCTCGCAAGCCCGACTGCGGCTTTACCAACACAATCACTTCTTGGACCATCGGCGACCGAGATCGAAGCAGCATCTGACGTCATTGTGGTGCGGGCAGAACGCCTGCCAGCAGACCGCTCCATGTCGGCTCAAATCAGTCTCAACCAAGCGGCCCTCGGGTCCAGTATCGGTTTGCGCCTGGATGAAGCGTTAAGAGTAGCACCGGGCGCGAGCCTATTTCGGCGCACGTCAAGCGGACCGGCAAATGGCACCATTCAAGGCCTATCCCTGCGCCCGATTGCCCCCAACGGAGCAGGACGCGCTCTGGTTAGTCTCGACGGCGTGCCGCAGAATGACTCGTTTGGCAGTTGGGTGTTTTGGGTGCGGCATGATCCATTGTTTCTGGAGCGGGTTGATATTCGTCGTGGGGCGGCGGGGGCAGGATTTGGGCCGCTTTCTCTGACTGGAGCGCTCGATTTGGTTGAGGGGCGCGGTGGGCCTGCCCGCCTGCGGTTGTCTGCCGGGGGGCAGGGGGCAGTTCAGCTTGCTGCGCGGGGCTCTGCCACAGCTGGTAACGGCACGATCACGGCGATGGCCTCCTTCGAAACCAGTGATGGTCTCATCCCGGTCAGTCCCTCGCAACGCGGCCTCGTTGACCTGCCAGCCGATTTCACAGCCTCCACTCTGACTTTGGTCAGCGAAATTCCGGCCCAAAACGGGCAATGGTCGTTTCGGGTCTCGGGATTTAAGGAGGAAAAGGGGGCTGGTACGCTTGGGGCTAACAGTGCTGCGCAAGGTGTGGACTTCAGCGGCGCACGCAAGCTGGAGGGGGATTGGGGCCAAGCACGGCTTATTCTGTTCGCGCAAACCCGCGACTTTGCTAATCAGACAGTCTCTGTGGCGGCAGACCGGGCTAGCGTGACCCCGGCGCTGGACCAGTATGAAACCCCTGCGTCGGCACTTGGCGGGTCCCTCATTTATGCCCCCGCCATGCGACGTTGGAGCCCTAGATGGACCTTGGACTGGCGTCATAGCGAAGGCGAGACCCGCGAACTTTTCCGCTTTATCGGCAATGGCTACACCCGCACCCGCATTGCTGGTGGTCAGCAGGACCTGATCGGTCTTGGCCTCGACCTGCCCCGCTTTTGGCAATCAAATGATGAACGGATCGGTCTGGACGCGACCCTGCGCCTAGATCGTTGGGCCCATAATCGGGCAAAACGGCTTGAAGCCGATCGTGCGACTGGAACTTTTACGCTTTCTGAGACACCTGTCGATCAGGAGGGGCATGTGGCGACCGGACGCGTGTCTCTATTTGCTTGGGGCGGGCAAGCGCGCGTCAGCCTGTTTCGAACCTTCCGCCCGCCCAGCCTAAACGAGCTGCATCGCCCGTTTCGCGTCGGCAATGATGTGACCGAAGCCAATGCCGATCTGGTGCCTGAAGTGCTGGAAGGCCTCGACATTGATCTCAAAAACCAATGGCAAGGCTTGGGAGGGGATTGGACGGGCATCGTTACCCTTTATGCCAGCAGGCTAAAGGACCCGATCACGAATGTCACGATTGGCGTCGGCCCGGGTGCTTTGCCCCGTGTTGGCTTTCTGCCCGCTGGTGGCACACTTCGCCAGCGCTTAAATGCTGGGCAAATTGAAGCCAAAGGCTTAGAGGCTGGCCTGACCTGGGTGGCAAAGGGGACGGGGCCCCGTCCTGAAGTTGCCCTGCGCCTGGCTGTGGTCGATGCGGAAGTGGCCGGTGGGCGACTGCTACCTGCCTTGACCGGCCTGCGCCCAGCACAGTCAGCCCCTTGGGCAAGTTATGTTGGGCTGACCTTGCCATTGCGGGCGGGGCCACAATTGACCGTTGCGTTGCGCGGCGAAGGTGCACGCTTTGAAGATGATCTGAACACGCGAAGGCTGAAGGCCTATCAGGCCTTGGATTTGCGCGCATCATGGGCTTTGAGGCGGGATTTGGACATGTTTATCTCCGGCGAGAACGTTACAGGGACCCGCATTGCGACAGCCATCTCAGGAGCGGGCATCCTGTCGGAGACCTCCACACCCCTGTGGCGCATCGGCTTTACGATCACGCGATGATGGTGGCCTTTACCTCGTCCACGATTTTGTTTTCGATCATGCCAAGGCCTTCAATCTCACAACGAACGGTATCGCCAGCAAACAGATAAACTGGCGGATTGCGGGCAATACCGACACCAGCCGGGGTGCCAGTGAAGATGATGTCGCCTGGCAAAAGCGTAAAGGCCGTGCTGAGATGGGCGATCATTTGCGGCACTTTAAAGATAAGGTCTGCCACGCAGCCATCCTGCATCAACTGGTCATTGACATAGCAACGCAAGCGCAACTGATCCAGATCGGCAATCTCGTCGGCCGTTACCAAAACAGGGCCGAAAGGGGCATGGGTATTAAAGCCTTTCCCCATAATCATGGTTGGGGTGGCTTTTTGCCAGTCGCGCACCGAATAGTCGCATCCAACGCAATAGCCAGCAATCACTTCATGGGCGCGCTCGACCGGCACATGGCGGGCTTCTGCTCCAATGATGACGACAAGCTCTACTTCAAAGTCCAGCATGTCTGACACGCAGGGTTTCTCCACCACACCATAAGGCGCATTCACCGCGGTGATCTGTTTCATAAACCAAGTCTGGATCGCAGGTGGCTCCCGGCCTGTTTCAGCGGCGTGATCCGCATAATTAAGGCCGATCCCAAAGATGCGAGGTGGTTGTGGAACTGGGGCCAAGAATTCAATCGAGCTGACTGGCACAGCTTCAACAATGGCACGCTCGTTAGCTGGACCACGTAGAGCCGAGACGACGCCCAAACCGCTAAAGGGGGCTGCTAGAATCTGCGCCACCTTGCCTTCAATTTGCGCGATGCGCGGAACTCCGTTGTGCATAATTGTAGCAAGTTTCATGCGCTTATCATCCTTTTGGGTCGGTGGAGCGCCAAGTTGTGACGATTTGGCAACAGCACATAATTGTGAAACGGGATTGCAGTATTTCACCCTCGACCCTTACGTCAAGCATGCGTATATCCAAGAACTGATCTGTCTGCTTTGCGTCGCTTTTTTTTGGCTTTGCTGGGTTTGCGGAAACAACAGTCTTGAAAAATCAGGCTGACAACAACTATTCTCTGGGAGAGAAGTATGAATTTTGAACGATTGGGCCGTCGTGGCCTTTTGTTGGCTGCCTGCGCCACCTCCGTTTTTGCTGCCCCCGCTTTTGCGCAACAACAAGCAAGCACTGCGCAAGATGACCAACCCGTTGAAGAAATTATCGTTACCGCGACCCGGCGCGAAACCGCGCTACAAAACGTTGCCGTCGCCGTGACTGCAATCGGCACCCAAGCCATTGAGTCCGCCGGTGTGAAAGACATTCGCGACCTGACCCAGTTGGCACCCTCGCTGCAAGTGCCAGTGTCGGAAAACTCTGGTTCGGTTACTGCGCGTATCCGCGGCGTCGGTACCCAAGGCTCGAACCCAGGCCTTGAATCCTCGGTCGGTGTTGTGATCGACGGCGTGTTCCGCGCCCGCAATAGCGTTGCCTTCGGCGACTTGGGCGAAATTCGGGCCATCGAAGTTTTGCGCGGACCACAAGGCACGCTGTTTGGCCGCAACACCTCGGCTGGTTTGATCAATGTCACCACGAAGAAGCCAAGCTTTGAGTTCGGTACTTCTGGCGACGCGACTTTCGGCAATTACGGCCTGGGTGGTCTTGGCCTTGGCATCACCGGTCCACTGATCGAGGATAAGTTGGCGGGCCGCCTCTATGTGACCGCTCGTGCGCGCGATGGCTATATGAATGTCAACAACGGCACAGCCCGCACGGATTCAAACGATTCCAACTATTATGCGATCCGCGGCCAATTGCTCTACACGCCAAGTGAAACCTTCGATGCACGCTTGATCGTGGATCAGGCTTCCCGCGCCGAAGCCTGCTGTGCGGCTGCTGTATGGCTCAAGGACGTCCGCGTTCCTTCGAGCACTGACATTCTGAACAAGATTTCGCCAAACGCCCTGCAAACCAGCCGTAACTTCGATAGCTATCTGGCCAGCGCTAATCGCACGTACGACCAAGACATTGAAGACGCTGGCATCAGCCTTGAAATGAATTGGGATGTCGGCTTTGGCAAGCTGACTTCGATCACGGCGCAGCGCAACTGGAAGCGTACGGCAGGGGCTGACTCTGACTATAGCGGTGCGGACATTGTCTATAGCTTGAAGTCAGAAGGTGCTGGCGCTGAGTTTGATAACTTCACGCAAGAGTTCCGCTATGCGGGTTCGTTGGGCAAGTTGGATTGGCTGGTTGGCACCATCTATTCCAAAGAAACCATCAACTCCACAGTTCGCTTCCGCACCGGCAACGACTACCAAGCCTATATCGGTGGCCTCTTGGGCCCTGCCTTGGCCTTGGCAAACCCCGCGTTGGCGGTAAACCCCTTGAGCCCAACCGTCACCAACACCCAATTGGCGGGCGTGGTTTCGACATGGCAGTCCATTTTGGGCGTGACGCCAGCCAACATCGGCACCTTGGCGCCTGGCGGTGGTCAGTTTGACGATTACGAACAAAATGCCGAATCTGTCGCGTTGTTTACCCATAACATCTATCAATTCAACGACGACTTCAGCGTCACTTTGGGTCTGCGTTACACCTCCGAAGAGAAGAAGTTCCAAGGCAGCTATAAGACGCAAGGCAACACTGCTTGTACCGCGATTGAGAACCGTTTGGGTCTTGATGCGGCTCGCAACGCGGGCTCCCTAGCCGCTGTTGTCGGCGCAATCTGCGCCCCATGGATGCGCTCTGGCCTCGATGGTATGGATCACCGCCAAGAAAAATCCGAAAAAGAATGGTCGGGTATCTTCTCTGCGGCCTATCGGTTCGCGCCAAACATTAATTCTTATGCCTCCTACTCGCGTGGCTATAAGGCTGGTGGCTTCAACTTGGACCGAGCCTTCTCTGACTTGCAAAACAACTTGGTCACCTCGATCATCTCGCCAGGCGTGGGCAATCGCACCGTGCGACAGCCAGACACCTCGTTTGCGCCTGAGACCGTGGATGCTTACGAAATTGGCTTGAAGACCCAGTGGTTTAACCGCGCTTTGACCGCGAACTTCGCGGCTTACCATCAGACCTTTGAAAACTTCCAGCTAAACACCTTCACTGGTATTTCGTTTGTTGTGACCTCGGTTCCTGAAGTGGTGTCGCAAGGGGTGGAGTTTGACTATGTGCTGCGCACCCCCATCGAAGGGCTGTCCATCACTGGTGGTGCGGCTTACTCCTTAACCGAATATACGAAGAATTTGGGCTCGGCAGCGCAAGCCAATACCTTCCTCGGCCAAAACCCGAATCTTTACTGGTTGCCAGGTGGCCAACTAACCAGCTCACCTGTTTGGACCTATGGTTCTGCGTTCAATTATGAGCGTTCGGTTCTGTCGGACACGGCAACATTTAAAGCCTATACCGACTTCCGTACCATCACGGACACGATCACTGGCTCAAACTTGGACCCACGCAAGACCCAACCCGGCTATACCTTGATCAATGCCCGCCTTGCTCTGAGCACGGCTGATGATCGTTGGACGGTTGAATTGTGGGGCCGGAACCTGACAGATGAGCGTTATGCCCAGATCACCTTCGACGCGCCGCTGCAAGGCGACTCGCCTTCTTTGACCAACCAACCTGCTGTGGGTGGCTTCGCACCACGGGTGGTCAACAGCCAAATCAATGCGTTTGTGGGTGAGCCTCGGACCTATGGTGTGACCCTCCGCTGGAACTACTAGGCTCTGTCAATGTGACGGAGTGATTAGGGGGCGTAGCTTAGGCTGCGCCCCTTTTTCGTTTCTCAATAGATTGTAAGATGCAACCGAACGACAGATTGCTGCGTATAGGCTGATATGACCCAACTTAAGCCCCTCTCCGTCCTCATCAGTCTCTCGATTTTAGCGCTTGCTGGCTGTGGCACCCAATCTCCAGCCCAAGCCGATGGCGTTGCGCCCAAGGCGTCAAAATCGTCTGCACCGACCCCATCTAATCTTGCAACCGCGATTTTTGCTGGTGGGTGTTTCTGGTGCATGGAAAAGCCATTCGACGAGATCCTAGGCGTGGTGGCGACCACCTCAGGCTACACAGGCGGCACATTGGCCAATCCAACTTATGAGCAGGTGGGCCGCGGCGGCACAGGCCACTTTGAAGCGGTGAAAATCACCTATGACCCCGCCAAGGTCAGTTATCAGAAGCTTCTCGATACCTATTGGCGTCAAGTCGATCCGTTCGATGCGTTTGGCCAGTTCTGTGACAAGGGTGAAACCTATCTTCCCGCTATCTTTTACGCCAATGAGACCGAGAAGAAGGCAGCCGAAGCTGCGCGGGAGGTGCTGTATACCCGCTTCAATAAGCCGATTGTTGTGCAAATTCTGCCAGCTAAACCTTTTTATGACGCAGAGGGCTATCATCAGGATTATTATCAGAAAAACCCGCTACGCTATGCCTATTACCGCAATGGCTGCGGGCGCGATGCCCGTTTACGCGCCGTTTGGGGCCAATAGCGATTTAAAAAGCGGCAATCTGTCACAAATCTTGCCTACCCCATTTACAAATCGGACTGCCGCGGGCTAACGTAAGGGCAAGTCGGGTCTTTGGCTCGGCTTTGGTGTCCGGAATATTTCATCGTGCTTTTCGTAAGCGCTGAATTGGACCGGCGCTCCCTGAGCATCGCCTTGCGGTGGAGCCTGTGGCTCCACCGCTTTTTTTTGGGTTTTGGGGGAGCCTATGGCGCCACCGCTTCTTTTAACGGTTTTGAGGGAGCCTGTAGCTCCCCCGTTTTTTTGGGTTCTGGGCCGGGGGGCATTGGCTCCACCACTTTTTAACTTCTACGCGTCTCGGCGCCCTGCCAAAAGTCTGAATAAAGTGTAACATTGTTGCCACTGTGAGAGCAGCTTGGCACATTTATCCCCATTGTTCTCGGCGCAGAACCGTCTCTGTCATAGAAGTGTCACATATTCGTCGCAGAGCCGTCTCCTAACCGGGCTAGTCCGCCCACTTTAGCGCAGCCTCCCAACTCGATGCGCAAGAACTGACTTTCACAAGGGGTTTCCTATGTCTCACGTAAAACGCTTGTCATCAGGCGTAGCGCTCGCCGCACTCTCTTTAAGTATGGTTGGCTGGAGCGGCTCGGCTTATGCTCAATCGACCGGATCGCAGCAAGCTGAAGCAGAACTGATCATCGTCACCGCGGCTCGCAGCCGCACCACAGCGGGCCTTATCGAAGCTGAAAAGACCCCAAAGACTCGTTCCACCATTACGGCTGAATACATTGCCACCCAGCCAGCTGGCCAAACCGTGTTCCAAAGCTTGAACTTGGTCCCAGGTCTAAACTTCACCAATAGTGACCCCTACGGTTCATCGGGTGGTAACGTCCGCCTGCGTGGCTTTGACGGTAACCGGATCTCCTTGACCGTCGACGGTATTCCACTGAACGACACCGGCAACTACGCGATCTTCACCAACCAACAGTTGGACCCTGAATATATCACGCGCACCACGGTTAACACTGGCACCACCGACGTTGACAGCCCCTCCGCTTCTGCAACTGGCGGCACAATCAACCTTCGCATGCGTAAGCCTGACGAAAAGATGGGCTTCCGCGCCACTGTATCGGCAGGTTCCTACGGTTATGGCCGCGGCCTCTTAAGCTTTGACACCGGCGCGTTCGGCCCTTGGGGTACGACAGCTTTCGTTGGCGGCTCGTATCAGAGCTATAACAAGTTCAAGGGCCCCGGCGAACTTGAGAAGAAGCAATATAATGCGCGTATCTTCCAAAAGCTGAACGACACCGACTTCCTCAGCCTTTCGTTTCATTACAACGAAAACCGCAATGCCTTCTATCGCAATGGTTCATTGGCTCAATGGGCATTCTATGGTCCAAACTACGACAATTTGGATACCTGTACGCGTGTAGCGCCAGTAGCTGGCACTGCCCAAAACGACGGTGCTTCAACGGCACCTGCGAACACAAACTTCCAAACGGCGACGGACAATCCAGCCAACCCATCGAGCTGCACCAACTACTTTGGCCTGCGCATCAACCCATCCAACACGGGTAACATCCGCGGTAGCTCGAACTTCCAACTGGCACCTAACCTTCGCCTGACCGTCGATCCAACCTATCAATATGTTTTGGCAAACGGTGGCGGCACGACCGTCATCAACGAAAACGACCGTCGCTTGCGCGGTGCAGGCTTGGTCCTCACGGGCACTGGTGCGATCGCAGCTGGTGTTGACCTGAACGGCGACGGCGACGTCCTCGACAGCGTCCGTCTCTATACCCCAAACACCACCAACACCAACCGCGTCGGTGTCAACGCTTCGTTGATTTGGGATATCGATGACACCAACCGCCTGCGGTTTGCTTACACCTTTGACTATGGTCGTCACCGTCAAACGGGCGAATTCACCCGCTTGGACGCACAGGGCAACCCATTGAACGTTTTTGGAGGCCGTGATGGTCCAAAAGTCAATGGCGTGGACGGAAGCTTCTTGCGGGGCCGCGACCGGTTCTCGATTGCACAGCTCAACCAGTTCGCAATAGACTACAACGGCTTGTTCTTCGAAGACAAACTTCGTCTGAATGTTGGCGTTCGTGCGCCATTCTTTGAGCGTCAGTTGGACCAGCGCTGCTTCAGCCAGAACGGAAGCTCGAGCGTGCTTTGCACGACCGAAACCCCGAGTGCGACTTTGGCCAACGGCAACGTAACGTTCGTCTCCCAAGGTACGAACCAGTTTATCGCGCCTTACGAGGCCACTCGTAAGTATGATGCAGTCCTGCCAAACATCAGCGCTAGCTACGAGTTCATCGAGAATAACTCGGTCTATGCCAGCTATGCTGAAGGTTTCTCGGCGCCTCGTACCGACAACCTCTACACGCCTTTGCGCGGCGCAACGGGTGGCATTTTGCTGAACAACGCTGTTCCAGAAACCACGCAGAGCTTTGACTTGGGCTACCGTTATCAAGGTTCTAACCTGACGGGTTCGATCGCGTTGTGGAACACCAAGTATGAAAACCGGATCGTGTCCGCGTTTGACGAGAACTTGGGCATCAGCGTTGACCGTAACGTCGGTGCAGTCGACTTGAGCGGTGTTGACTTGGAACTTGGCTATCGTTTGGGCAGACGCTTTACGACTTATGCCTCGGCATCGTTCAACGACAGCGAAGTCAAGAACAACGTGCCACTCTCGGCGACAACTTCGCTGCCAACCGGCGGCAAGAAGCTGGTTGAAACGCCAGACACCACTTACGGCTTGCGTTTGCAATATGCCGTGGATGGCCTAACGCTAGGCCTGCAAGGCAAGTATGTCAGTGAGCGCTTCTCAACAGACGTGAATGACGAAAAGTCGCCAGCCTATAGCGTTGTTGACTTGGATGCGAGCTATGACTTCGACAAGTTGGGTGTGAAGAACACAATTCTTCAGGTCAACATCATCAATCTGTTCGACGAAGGCTATTACGGCAACATCGGCTCTACAAACAATGCGTTGACCATTGCCAACGTGTCAACGGTGACTGGAACGACTGTCGCCCGGACCGGGAGTGCGCCTTCCTATGCATTGGGTGCGCCTCGCACATTGCAAGTATCTTTGAAGACCAAGTTCTAATCCTCAAAGTGCTGTAACGTTTCATCCATGGGGCGGCCTTTTCTGGGGCCGCCCCATTTGTGTCTGGCGGCGCTTGGTTTAGGCTAGGCGTTCGCATTCCAAAACGACAAGGTCCTGATTGATGTGCTTCGATTCAAAGCGGCCCCGAGCGAAGTTTAGAAAGTACATGTGTGCATCTTGCAGACTGCGCCTTACAAGGCCATGTGCCTCCCCCTGACTATGCCGCTTCGAGGATCCTTCTTTTGACTCACTTAACTATCCCAGCCGAATGGGCCCCTCATAAGGCGATTTGGACGTGTTGGCCGTCTGCTGCTGACCTGTGGCAAGAAGATTTGGCCCCAGCGCGCGCTGAAGTGGCCGCGATGATCCGTGCGCTCGTAGCGCCAACGCCATCTGGCAAAGCGGGCGACCTTGTGCATGTGCTGGCGCATGGGGCAGAAGCTGTGACCAGTGCACGTGAAAGCTTGCCAGCGCAGGTTCAAATTCATGCTTGCGAATTTGGCGATATTTGGCTTCGCGACACAGGCCCACTCTTTGCGAGACAAGAAGGCAAAGCCGTTGCGTTGCGCTTTGGCTTTAATGGCTGGGGCGGCAAGTATGATCTGCCGTTCGATGACCGCGTGGGCGACAAGGTCGCAGAGGCTGCGGCAGTTCCGGTGCAACGGGCTGAATTCATTTTAGAAGGTGGTGCCATCGACCATGACGGGGAAGGCACGATCCTGACGACACGTCAGTGCTTGCTGAACCCAAATCGCAATGCTGGCTGGACCGAAGCCGTCGCTGAAGCACATTTGCAGGCGGCATTGGGCGCGAAGAAGGTGTTGTGGCTGGGGGATGGCTTGGCCAATGATCACACGGATGGCCATGTCGACAACATTGCCCGCTTCATCGGCCCAGGTCGCGTCCTGTGTATGTCCCCATCTGGAGAAGATGATCCCAACCGAGACGTCCTCAATCAAATTGCAGCCGACTTGGCGTCTATGATCGACGCGTCGGGCAAAAAGCTGGAGGTGGTGCAAATCCCATCCCCCGGCTTGGTCGAGGATGAGGATGGCGAAGCGATCCCCGCATCGCACATGAACTTTATTATCGGTAATGCCAGTGTGGTTATGCCGCATTATGGCACCGCTTCAGCTGATGCAGCGTTACGCGGATTAGCTTCTGCTTTTCCACATCACCGTGTTGTCGGCATTCAAAGCACTGCTATTCTAACGGGTGGCGGTAGTTTTCATTGTATCACCCAGCAGGAGCCAGCCTAATATGTCGTGCCTTGTGAACCTCGCTGCCCTGCAGACCCATTATGGCCCTGATCTACAAGACAATATTGATCGCACCATTGCCCTGATCCGCCAAGCCGCATTAGCGGGTGCCCAAATCATCCTGCCTTCAGAATTGTTCCAGGGACCTTATTTTTGCACAACTCAAGACGAGCGCTGGTTTGCCACGGCTTATCCGGCTTTGGAGCATCCTTGTGTCACCCAGCTGCAGCCCATCGCCGCAGAATTGGGCGTTGTGATCCCTGTTTCAATTTTCGAGCGCGACGGGCCACGCTACTACAATAGTGTGGTTATTCTGGATGCAGACGGTACAGCGCTGGGCACCTACCGGAAAAGCCACATCCCGGACGGTCCTGGTTATCAGGAGAAATATTACTTCCGGCCGGGCGACACTGGGTTTAAGGTTTGGAATACACGTTACGCTAAAATTGGTGTCGGCATTTGCTGGGATCAGTGGTATCCTGAAGCCGCTCGCGCCATGGCGCTGTTGGGGGCAGAAGTCTTGTTCTACCCCACTGCGATTGGGTCAGAACCCCATGATGGAACTTTAGACACGCGTGATCCTTGGCGGCGCGCCATGCAGGGCCATGCCGTCAGCAACATCATGCCGGTTGTTGCGGCAAATCGGATCGGTGTCGAACAGGGGCTGGGAGATGATCAGCACTTCTATGGATCGTCCTTTATTGCTGATCATCGCGGAGATTTGATCGCTGATCTGTCGCGTACTGAGGAAGGCATTGCCACTGGCACGATCGACTTGACCTTTCTGGATCGACACCGCGCAGCATGGGGCTTTTTCAGGGATCGGCGGCCGGAATTATACGGTCTAAACTGAGTTAAATTTGCCTCAATTGGTTATAAAACCGTAACAAAACCAGACTCAATCCTTAACAAAAGCATCTTCTACAGACATTTTCTGCCTGACAACGGCAAATTAGCGCATAGCCCCCTTCCACAAACGTAAAAGGGCGGCTAGGAGTCCGGTGGAGCCCGTTCGTTACAAAAAGGTTAACGGCGGGACTGATTTTGGAGGATACAGAAAACCATGTTTGCTCTTCTGCAAGCCGCCGGTGCTGCTGACACCGCTGCCACCCCCGCCGCTGACGCAACTGTTGCTGCTGCTGCTGAAACCACAAATGCTGTTGTTGAGTCAGTGAATGCTGTCGCAGCTGCCGCACCTGCTGCACCAAGTGCCGCTGAAGCCGCTGCTGCTGCTGCAGAAGCTGCCAAGAATGCCGGTCAACAAAACATCACTTTGATGGAAATGATTGCGCATTCGCCATTGGTGTCCAAGATCGTTTTGGTCATCCTGTTGCTTTGCGCCGTATACGCAATCGCCTTGATGTTCGAAAAAATCATCGTGATGCGTGGCAACAAAAAGCGCACCGTTGATTTCGTTGCGGCTTACAAGAAAGCCAAATCCCCAGAAGAAGCCGCTCAATTGCTTTCGAAGCAACCAGATGGCTTCGCCAAGAAAATGTTTGCTGCTGGCTATGGTGAGCTGCAAAAGGCGAAGGACGCAGGTCTGTACAACAACCGCGATGCCCGTGGTGATTTGATTGAGCGTATTCGCTCCGCAATGACCGCAGAGCAAAACAAGGGCATTGAAGAGCTGGGCTCGAACATGACCTTCTTGGCATCGATCGGTTCGAACGCACCGTTCATCGGTTTGTTCGGTACGGTTTGGGGCATCATGAATTCGTTCATCGCTATCGCAAACACCCAAACCACCTCGCTCGCCGTTGTGGCACCAGGTATCGCTGAAGCTCTGTTCGCTACCGCTGCAGGCCTCGTGGCTGCTATCCCAGCGGTGTTGATCTACAACTTCTCCGCAAAGCAAACCGGCACAATCGGTGGCTATTTGGAAGACTTTGAAGCCGACTTCATCTCGCTGGTTACCCGCGACATGGACAAGCAGGGCTGATCGGGGCTCTAGAAAAGGAGACCGATCATGGGTGCAAAACTAGCCGGAGGCGGCGGCGGCAAAAGAGGCCAGCTGGATGTCAACGCAGAGCCAAACATTGTGCCATTCGTGGACGTGATGTTGGTGCTGTTGATCATCTTCATGGTGGCTTCGCCTGTTGCTTCAGTCGACATTAAAGTCGAACTGCCAGACTCCAAGGTGTTGCCATCGAAGCGTCCACCAAAGCCAACCTATGTCACCATTCAGGACAAGGGCGGCGTTGTTGGCTTCTTTGTGGGCAATGATGAAGTTGTGGATACCTCAGTTCTCGGGAAAAAGGCCTTTGAAGGCGTTGTTAAAGACAACCCAACCTTCAACGGCGACTTGGCTAAGATCATCGACCAACGGATCTACATCCGCGCCGATGGTGACACGCCATACCGTAACGTGGTTTTCGCTATGAACCGCCTTCAAGATGAAGGCTTCTACAAAGTTGCGCTCGTTGGCGCAGACAAACGCCGCTAGGTAAGGGAGGTACAATCATGTTGAATTTTTATACCACCCAGGTCTGCTTCAGCGGGATTTTGAACCTGAAGGGAGCAACGCACCATGGGCGCTAAACTCTCCGGCGGGGGCAGAGGCAAAGGCATGCAGCCGAGCTCGGAACCCAATATCGTTCCGTTCATCGACATTCTCTTGGTGTTGCTGATCATCTTCATGGTGGCAGCTCCGATTCCGACGACGGATGTGAAAGTGGATCTTCCACCGCCATCTCCGCCACCTGATAAGCCACAAGAGAAGCCAAAAACCCCAACCGTTGTCGACATTCGCGACGATGGAACGGGTACGCCGCAAATCTTTGTGGATGCTCAATTGACCGAACCCGATGCCTTGGCCGCCAAGGTTTTGGAACGGATCACCTTCCATGTGCCAGATTCTCCAAACCGCCTGCTGGAAACAGTTCGGGTGCGTGCGGACCAAACCTTGCCATATGCGTCGGTGATGGGAACCATGGCTGTCCTTCAGGAAGCCAACTTCCAAAAAGTCTCGTTGGTTGCTGAAGACGCAATCAACCCAGATCAGTTGCGATAGGAGGGCAATGAGATATGGCTAAATATCGTATGTTGTTCCTCTTGATCTCGATCCTTCTCTGGTCGGGTGTCTTGTACGGCGTATCCAAAGTGCGCCCACAAATTGTGACGGACTTCCTGGACAATCTGAACGTGGTGAAGGCGGAGAAGGAAAAGAAACTTCCACCACCGCCACCACCGCCACCGCCGCCTGAAAAGCTGCCACCGCCACCGCCTCTGGTGGAGCGTCAAACCAAGATGATCGTGGACATTCCCCCGCCTCCGGTGGAAGAAATCCGCGAGACTGTGGTGCGCGCGCCCCCACCACCAGCACCGGCGTTGACGGACTATCAGCCGCCTGCACCACCACCGCCACCACCGGCTCCACCGCCGCCACCTCCACCGCCATCGTGCACAGAGGCACCGAAGAACCCCCGCAAGCTGCGTGAGTTCAACGTGGAGCGGGCCTATCCACAGCGTGCTGTGGACCGCGGGACCGAAGGCAGTGTTCGGGCAACTCTGCAGATTGACGCAACCGGTTCGGTTGTTGGGGTCATCGTGACCGCGGCTAACCCGCCAGGCGTGTTCGAATCGGCTGTTGAGCGTGAAGCACGTCGTATGCGCTTCGAGCCAGCCCGCCGTAATTGCGAGAACGTGGCTGATGATTACCCACTCGAAGTGAAGTTCGTTTTGGGCGAGTAATCATAAAAGCTTCGGCTAAAATTAGGGGCCGCTGTACTAGGTACAGCGGCCCTTTTTTTGCGAGGTGGCCGATGAATAGGCACAAAAAAGGGGCGGCCACGGCCGCCCCTTCTCGCACTCTTAGTTTGTGGCCCTAGGCCTATTCGAACAATTTTGCCCAATTTGGCTTGACCCGGTCTTTCCAATGACCGCGATGGTAAGCATCCGAAGCAATCAGTGGCACCACGGTGGAGGCTTCGGCAAACACCATTTGCTCGAGCGCTACAGAAACTTTGCCCCACGAGCAGGCTTCTTTCAGGGTCGAGGAAGAGCAGGCGCCATCGCGCACGTCGGCCACGGTGATCTGAACGGCGTAAGCATGCATCTCAGCTTCGACGCCGAGGATCTCAGCGCAGACAACGGTGTCTTGCGCAAAGTTCTTCGGCACGCCGCCGCCAACCATGAACAGACCGGTGCGACCGGCTGCGATTTTGATGTCGGTTAGTTCGCGGAAGTCTGCGATCGCATCGATCACCAAATAGGGCTTCTTGTCCTTCATGCGTTGGACTTGGTGCTTCACCAAGCCAAAGCCAGCAGAGCTGTCGACAAAGGCGGGGCAGAAGATCGGCACGCCGTACTCATAAGCGGTCTGGATCAGGCTGCCCTCTTTCTTGGCATTGCCTTCGCTCAACCATTTACCCATGGCAGAGATGAAAGCGCGCGAGGAATAGGCTTTCGGCTCTAGGCTGTCAGCAATTTCTAGGATGGTGTGGTCACAAGCCTGCAGCTCTTCTTCGTCGATATAGGTGTCATAGATCCGATCGATATACAGGCTGCGCAGGGTCTCATCATCTGGCACTTCCAAAGCTTGGTAGTGCTTGAAGCCGAGTGCCTCAAAGAAGTCCATGTCGATGATGGACGCGCCGGTGGCGACGATGGCATCAACCATGCCGTACTTCACCATGTCGCGATAGACGTGCATACAACCGCCAGCGCTGGTTGAGCCAGCCAAGGTCAACCAGACAGAAGCTTCCTTGTCGGCGATCATGGTGTTGAAAATCTCAGCAGCACGACCGGTGTCGCGGCTGGTGAAAGACATCTTCTTCATGCTGTCGATGATGGGGCGCGCGTCATAAGACGCGATATCCACATGTTCGACGACATTTGAGAGAAGTTCAGCTTTACGATTTACGTTGATGGATTCAGCCATAGTTTGGGCACTCTTTTAACCTGAGCCATAAGGCCAGCGACCGCGCCGGAACTCCCTATGGGACAGTGATGGGCGGCATTAGCCGAAATCGCGCCAGAAAGAAATCATGCATGTGTGACTGTTGCAGTCGCGATCAGGTGTCGAGCCAAGCCCCTAAGTGCTTATTGACGATCTCCGGGGCCTCCTGCTGCACCCAATGCCCCACCCCTTTCAGTCGGACGAGCGTAAAGTCTTGCACGAGGCCTTCATAGCCATCGGTCAGTTCCACGCCGAGCGCGAGATCTTCTTCGCCCCAAATCATCAAAGTTGGCACTGTGATGGGGGAAACCTTTTCTCGTGTGAACTCTGAGAGGCCAGTGGTTCGGGCAGCCGCTCGATAATAATTGACCATAGCCGTCAGCGCGCCTGGAATAAGGGCATTCTCGCGATAGACTTGAAGAACCTCTGGGCCGAAATTCGTCTGGTCCATGGCGAGGGCACTAAAGGCCCGCGCAATAGCTCGCGCGCCATTAGCTGCCAGCAGCTTTTCGGGTAACCACGGAATTTGAAAGAAGAAGACATACCAGCTCTTCTTCAGTTGCCGCCATGTCCGCAATTCTTCTGCCAGCCGGGCTGGATGGGGCACATTTAGGATCACCAAACGTTCCAGCGGTCGCTGGTTTGAGGCGGCAAATGCCCATGCAATTATCGCACCCCAATCATGGGCGATCAAGGTCACAGGCCGACCTTCAGATGCCTGATCGATAAGCTGAGCGACATCCTCCATCAAATGTTCGATGGCATAATTGCGGAGGTGGGATGGCTTGGAACTGTGGCCATAACCGCGCAGATTGGGTGCCCAGACTTCATAGCCCAACTTCACCAATAGCGGGATTTGAAAGCGCCACGAATAGTAAGATTCCGGGAAGCCGTGCAGAAGTACTGCAAGTTTACGCCCACCCTTGCCCGCGATCAGGGTCTCAAACCGCTGGCCATTGGCCTCTACAAAGACGGTTTCACCAAGGGCGTTAGGGGACATGGGTCGTTCCTTTCGCCCGTGCTCTAACCAAATTGCGCCGCCACGCCTAGGGGAATTCGTATAGGGCATTACGGACAAAGCGTCCTGCACCTTCTTGTCTTTGACCTTGGATGCGGGCATTTTGTCGGGATGAATATGCATGCACCAACCCCAGAGACACCTGCAGCCTTCATGCTCGACATGGGCGCCCGTGCGCGCGCTGCAGCAAAGGCCGTTCGTGAGGCCAGCGCTTCTACCCGCTCCGCCGCTCTCGGTGCCATGGCGAGACATATTCGCGCCGCTGAACCGGCGATCTTGGCTGCCAATGACGCAGACATGGCGCGCAGTGCCGCAGAAGGCTTGTCGCCTTCCATGCTGGACCGGTTGAAGTTGGATCCCGCCCGCTTGGAAGCCATGGCAGCGGCGGTGGAAGATGTCGCTGGTCAGCCCGATCAATTGGGTGAGGTCATGAAGGATTGGACGCGGCCTAACGGCTTGCATATGCAGCGTGTCCGCATTCCCATTGGCGTAATCGGGATCATTTATGAGAGCCGCCCAAATGTTACCGCAGATGCGGGCGCTTTATGTTTGCGCTCTGGCAATTGCGTCATCCTGCGCGGCGGGTCGGACGCGATTGGTAGCTCAACCGAGATCACCAAGGCTTTGCGCGCTGGACTGGCCGAAGCTGGCCTGCCCGAAGACGTCATCCAATTAGTCGGCACGACCGACCGGGCCGCCGTGGGGGCGATGCTGTCAGGCCTCAATGGCTCCATCGACATGATCATCCCTCGTGGCGGCAAAAGCCTCGTCGCGCGCGTGCAAGCAGAGGCCCGCGTGCCCGTGTTGAGCCATTTGGAAGGCATTTGCCACACCTATGTTCACGCAGGTGCCGATCCTGAAAAGGCTGTCGCCTTAACCGTGAATGCCAAAATGCGTCGCACCGGCGTGTGCGGGTCAACAGAGACGCTGTTGATCGATCAAGCGATTGCCCCGACGCTTCTGCCAAAGATTGCGACGGCGCTGATGGAAAAAGGCTGTGAACTGCGCGGGGACGCTGCGGCACGAGCCATCGTGCCGATGGCAGAAGCAACCGAGGAAGATTGGCGTACCGAATATCTCGCGCCTATCTTGTCAGTCGCAATCGTCACTGAGATTGAAGCGGCTGTAGCTCACATCGCGCGCTATGGCTCCGGCCATACGGATGCGATCGTGACGGAGGATCAGGCTGCGGCTGAACGCTTCTTGCATGAAGTTGATAGTGCCATCGTTCTGGTCAATGCCTCTACCCAATACGCCGATGGTGGTGAGTTTGGTTTTGGCGGCGAGATTGGCATCGGGACAGGACGTTTGCATGCCCGCGGGCCGGTTGGGGCCGAAGGGCTGACGACTTACAAATATGTCGTGCGCGGTTCAGGTCAGACCCGGCCTTAGTTCGGGCATCGGTTAAATAAACGACCGGGGCCAGAGCCATCGACCGATTGGCCATCACGGACCAAAACATAGGGCTGATGCTCCGGCAGGCGGCCTTCAAAGTGCCATTCCTGCATCTGGTTTGGACCAGTCTTCTTATAGCGCTCAACGGTCTGGTTACAGCCAACCGGCGCACAAACCCGGGTCTCGATCTCAATCAGGCCCTCGGCGCTCGTACCGACGTGCAGCAACTCTAGTTTTTCCCCATCGCCCTTTTTCCCAGATCCCACTTCCACTTGTGGCGATGCGGTGAAACTAAAGGTCTGGAAATTTTCTTTCTGATCACACGAGCTCGCCCGCCAAACCGACTGGCCCAACCAAGCTTGCGCCGGGTTAGCCGGTGTCGCAGTTGCAGCAGCTCCACCCCGAAGGCCCGCAGGCTTTTTTGGCTTTGCCTCTGCAGACACGCCGGACAAGATGGTAACCAGCAAGGCGGTCAAAAGCGTGGCCAGAGAGGCCAAAGGTTTAGGCTTAGATTGAGACGAACGCATCAGTTAACTCCAAGGCCCAGTTTGCCAGAGCCTACCTTGCTAGGATGTGAACAAAGCTTGGTCGCGATGCGGAAACATTCTGGCCCTATGCGCCATCCCGGCCTATCGTTGGCCCATGAGCGATCCAGTCTCCCTGCCGTCAGGAACCCCAAGGGGTAATCCGATGCGTGATGTTGCCTCACTGATTGGGGGGCAAACGCTGCTGCAGATTGCAGGTGGTCTTTTAAGTGTTTGGCTGCCGCTTCAGATGCAAGCTCTTCAGTTTGGCGGCAGTCAAATTGGCTTGGTCGCTTCCGCTTATGGTCTTGGCTTTTTGGCTGGGGCTTGGTTTGCCCCAATTATGTTGCGCGCCATCGGGGCCATTCGCAGCTATGCGGCTGCCGCATCCATCGCCTGTGTAACCACACTTCTGCTTTATGCGAGTGATTCTGTTTGGGCCTGGGCGATCAGCCGCTTACTGGCGGGGGCAGCGATTGCGGTGATGTTTGCTGCAGCGGAGGGCTGGATGGCGTCTGCTATCCCCAATGCGCGGCGCGGCGATGTAACGGGCTTTTACATGCTGTGCACCAAGCTGGGGCTCGTATCCGGGCCTTTCATTATTGGCTTTACCCATCCAGAGCCGAATGCACCTGGGCCCATTATGGCCGCCGCTGCCTTTCTGGCGCTGTCGCTGGTGCCGATCTCCATCGCCGATACCAGTCCGCCACCGCCCGCAACGGTGTTGCGAATGTTGCCATCGCGACTGTTTAAGCTTGCGCCTGCCGCCTTTGTTGCCGCCGTCGGCTCCGGGCTGGTCAATGGCGCTGTTTTGTCGCTAGCGCCTCTCTACGCCAGCGAGCGGGGTGGGCCGCAGGCCGCAGCGACGTTCCAAGCCGCCGCTTGGATCGGCTCGCTTTTGGTGCAATGGCATGCCGGTAGATTGTCCGACCATATGGACCGACGCATCGTCCTGGCCATACTGATAGGCGTTCCAGCCCTAGCGGCCTTTATTCTGGCCACGATAGGCGCGGAGCTTTCGCTCACCTTCAATACAATCCTGTTTGGCATATGGGGGGCAGGGGCTTTGTCCTACTACGGTATTGCGGTTGCCCATTTGGGGGACCGCACACCCAGAGCTGAGCTGGCTGCTGCAAGCTCTGGTCTTTTGTTTGTTTGGGCAGCGGGAACCATTATTGGCCCTGCCATCGGCGGCCTGTTGGTTGAGGTGACGGGCAGCGCGCTTTCAATCTTCTGGCAAGCAGGGGTGGTCTCCGCCATCATGGTGCCGTGGGTCTTGTGGCGCACCGCGCGGCGCCCCGCAGTTCCGCGCGAAGACAAAGTGGGCTTTGGCCCTGTACAAACAAACTCAGTCCTCGGGCAGATTTTGGCCATGGGGCGGAAGTCGTCTGACGGCGAGGCACCTGACACTAAGCCATGAGTGCCACCGCGCTGCCTGCAGCCTTTCAGACTTGGTTCACGGGACGTAATTGGGAACCACGCGCCCATCAGCTTGAACTTTTGGCTGCTGATCAAGCTGGGGAGCATAGCCTCCTGATCGCACCCACAGGGGCTGGCAAAACTTTGGCGGGCTTTTTGCCCAGCCTGATTGAACTTGCCGAGCCTTCCCAACAGCCGCGAGGTCTCCACACGCTTTATATCTCGCCACTTAAGGCCTTGGCAGTGGATGTTGAACGCAATCTAATGACCCCCATTGGTGAGATGGGATTGCCTATCCGGGTGGAGACGCGGACCGGTGACACACCGACCACGAAACGACAGCGCCAGCGCTATGACCCCCCTGACCTCTTGCTGACCACCCCAGAGCAAGTCGCCCTATTTGTCGGCATGCCAGATGCGGCCAATCTGTTTCAGGGGCTCAAGCGAATTATCATTGACGAGGCTCATGCTCTAGCACCGACCAAGCGCGGGGATCTCTTGGCGTTAGGGATGGGTGCCTTGCAGCGCTTTGCCCCGTCAGCGCGCCGTACGGGCCTGTCTGCTACCGTCGCTGATGAATCGGCCTTAGCCCAATGGATTGCGCCGCAGGCCGGCTTTGAGGCCCACTTTGCCCGCATTGTGCGCGGGCCAAAGGGCGTGGCCCCCGATATCTCGATGCTCTTGTCTGAGGAACGCATTCCTTGGGCCGGGCATACGGGCCGCCATGCCATGCAAGAGGTCTATCAAGCCATTGAACAAACTCAGATGGCTCTGGTCTTTGTCAACACGCGATTTCAAGCCGAACTGGCCTTTCAGGAACTCTGGAAGATCAACGAGGCCAATCTTCCAATCGCGCTGCATCATGGCTCACTCGATGTGGCGCAGCGTCGGAAAGTGGAAGAAGCCATGGCGCAAGGCCGTTTGCGCGCCATTGTCTGCACGTCAACGCTCGATCTGGGGATTGATTGGGGCAATGTCGATCTCGTGATCCAAATGGGAGCCCCAAAAGGCTCCTCTCGCCTTATTCAGCGGATCGGTCGGTCCAATCACCGGCTTGATGAAGTCTCCAAGGCAGTTCTGGTGCCAACCAATCGGTTTGAAATGCTCGAGTGCCAAGCCGCCCGCGATGCGGTCTTGGCGCAGCACCTTGATGGTCCTGTTCCAAGACGCGGCGCAATCGACATACTTGCGCAACATATCATGGGCTATGCTGTTGGAGGCCCGTTTCAACCCGACGACCTCTTCGCAGAGGTCACGTCCGCAGGACCCTACCATCTGTTGCCGCGCGAACAATTTGATCGGGTCTTGGGCTTTGTCACCGATGGCGGCTATGCCCTGAAAACCTATGATCGATTTGCCCGATTAATCCGCGACGGGCAGGGCCGCCTCTTATGCCGCAATCGCGAGGCCGCACGGGCTTGGCGCATGAATGTAGGGTCAATTGTGGCAGAGCCTGTCTTGAAGGTTCGCCAAGTCTCTGCCAACCGCTCTCGCCGACCAGGTACGCCAACGGGCGGCAGTACTTTTGTGGGTGGCCGTGTGGTTGGTGAGATTGAGGAATATTTTGTAGATGGCTTGTCGCCCCGCGATACCTTCTTATTTGCGGGCGAGGTCTGGCGCTTTGAAGGGGTCTCTGGCACCGATTGTCTGGTTAGCAAAGCACATGACCAATCGCCAAAAGTCCCGTCATGGGCAGGCGGCAAATTCCCGCTTTCTACCTATCTAGCTGGCCGTGTACGTACCATGATCGCCAACAAAAACTATTGGCCGACTTTGCATCCGCAGTTGCAAGAATGGCTGCAGATGCAAAGTTACTTCTCGATTATCCCCCAGGAGAAGGAAATCTTGGTGGAAACATTTCCACGCGGCAATCGCTTCCATCTCGCTTGCTATCCGTTTGAGGGCCGCTTAGCCCATCAAACGCTTGGCATGTTGTTGACCCGCCGACTAGAGCGGCTGGGCCTCGATCCGCTGGGTTTTGTTGCCAATGACTATGCCATCTCGGTTTGGGGGCAGAAGGATATGGCCCGCGTAGATATGAACCAGTTGCTTGATCAAGATATGTTGGGTGATGATCTGGAGGAATGGCTGGAAGAAAGCGTCTTGATGAAGCGGACCTTTCGCACCTGCGCAGTCATTGCCGGTCTGATTGAGCAAAACCAAATTGGTAAGACCAAAACCGGCCGGCAAGTTACCTTTTCGTCGGATTTGATTTTTGATGTATTGCGCCGCCACCAGCCAGACCATATTTTGTTGGAGGCTGCGCGCTATGAAGCTGGTGAGGGGCTTTTGGACATTAGGCGGCTGTCGGAATGTCTGGAACGTATTGCGGGCCAAGTCCGCCATCAAAAGCTCGACCGAATTTCACCCTTTGCGGTGCCGCTGATGCTAGAAATCGGCAAAGTCCCCGTCAATGGGCAGGCGCTCGAGAATATTCTGGAAGAAGCTGCCGGAGATAGCTTGTTGCGTGAAGCAATGGGCCCAGATGGTTCAGGCTTGCTCTAACCGCGCTGCCAACGCCTCAAGGCGCCCAGCCGCGCCATCCAAGGCTGTAACCGGGGCTGGATCAAGAGCGGCTTGGGCAGCTTGTGCCCGAACGTCACTCAAGCGCGCAATTTCGGCTTCAGCTTTGTCGAGACGCACTTTCAAATCGTACATCTCGTCAGCGACGATCAAAGCACCCATCAAGAAAAGTCGTTGATCACCAATTTGCCCGACAGAACTCGCTAGGCGTTTAACATGCTCATCGAAATAGCGGGCCAAGCGCAAGACATGATCTTCTTGGCCTTCATCACAGCCAATCGCATATCTGCGTCCATTTATTTCAATCTGTACTTTGGCCAACACACGGCTCCATGGGTTCGGTCATGACTTAAAACCGGTTCTGGTCAAAACGCCAGTGTCTAACCTGCATTGGAATGGGGCTTTTAAGTGACCCCCGAGCCTATCCGTGCGATTGGCCGTGCGGCTCGCAAGCCGCTTTATATGAACATGCCCACAACGGTGGAGATGCCGCCGGCAATCAAACCGATGACGGTGATCACCACGGCTGTGATGGTGAAAGACCCACCCATCTTCATACCAAGGCCCGCTACAACCGCTAAAGCACCGCAGCCCAAAACGGCTTGCAGCCAAGGCACATCAGCGCCCCAGATCAGTGCCATACAAGCCACCATGGCCGCAATCAGGACACAGCCCCATTGGGTTGCAACTAAAAACGACTGATACATGGCAGATTGCTCTGCGATTTCCATTTCGCCGTGGGAATAGTGATCGTCGTGGCTGGCCATTTGAACTCTCCGTTACGCCCCTCTTAGCCGCGCATTGGGGTCTTAGGCAAGATATAGATGCCAGCCAAACTGGATTCCAATGCGGCAATGGTTGCCAATGGCTGGTCTAACAGCAGATGATGCTGCGCTTCTGGAATGGTCACAAAGCCTGTGCCTGCAGGGAAAAGCGTCTTCATATAGTTGAAGATGCGATCTTCCATCAAAAATGAGTTACCGCCTCGCATGACAATGGTTGGAACTTGAAGGCGGCTGGCCCGCTCCGACATGATCATTGGCGAGAAGCTATTCCATAAGAATGGGTCAAATTGCCACGTCCAGCCGCCTTCGACCTGTTTCAACGAGCCCCGTGCGATATGGTCCAATGCCCAGTGGTTTTCGCAAGTTTGCGGTGGGGCCAGACGAAAACGGGCTAAACCCTCATTCAGCGTGGCATAAACCCGATTTGGGGCGGTCCGTTTAGGCGGGCCTTTCCATTCCTCTCCGGGCGGCTCGATCGGGCTATCGAGCAAGATAAGCCCGCCTACGTGGTCGGCGGCCTTCAGCGCCGTATAGATTGCAGGCACGCCTCCAAAAGAATGGGCCACAATGACTGGGGCTTGACCACTTGCGGCCAGGCCTGCCTGATCGCAGGCCCCTAAAACTTCGTCGGCGAACAAGTTCATCGTATAGGTTTCACGCCAATCTGATCCACCCATGCCAGAAAAGGACAGGGCAGCAACGCGATACCCTGACTTGGCCAGAAATGGCGCGATAAAACTCCACCAGCCCGCATGTGCGCCATTGCCATGCAAAAGCAGCACACCTGGTTGGCCAATTGTGCCCCACATCAGCAGCTCTAACTTTGCCCCATCGACGTGGAAGTGCTTGATTTCCGGCGCATGCCCGATCGCATCCAATGCCCAAGCGGGATAAGTTGGGCGTTCACCGCCATAAGCTTCCAACGGGCCCCTGTCGCGGCTGCCTTCGGAGACTTCTGGTACGGACGAAAGTTCAGAACGAATAAGATTATTGGGGCTGGCCTCGGTCATAATCTCGACTTGGCCTAAGGCGGGCAGTTGAGCAAGCCGTGACCTAACGTCAAGAGCCGCTAAGATTTCAGCGCAAGCCGACCCGTTGCAAAGCCTGATCTTGTCGCGCACCAAGCGCGGCCTCGTTAAAGCCTGCGATGGAGTTCTGGAACAAGTCATAGAAATTGAGCTTGGCACCCAAATGCAGATAAGCGGCACCCAAACCAATGGCTGCGCGGTCCATGAAGACAAACTCACGTGGGATGGTCACGGGGCCATGTTCCTTCAACAGATTGCGCACTTCAAAAGCTTCTTTGCGGCCATAATCGCCGGGCGCTACGCCGTCGGCGACGGTGCGGACGCGATTGTCGAGAAGGGGCGCATAGATAAACCGAGCCCACAGATTGAGAACTTCGGCGAGTTTCCGCGTCAGCCCCTTGAAACCCCAGATCTCGTAGGCAGCCATTGTGCCATCAAAGTCATCGCGCTCCAGCGAGAGATAAAGTTGCACTACCCCGGCGACAAAACGTGGTGGGAATATCCGCACGCAGCCAAAATCTAAGAGATTGAGCCGGTCGGCGCTGGGCGTCAGCGAATAATTGCCCAAATGGGGGTCACCGTGGATAACCCCTGTTGCCATCATCGGCACCCACCAAGCTTTAAACAACAAAGTCGCGATGCGGTCGCGCTCTTCTTGTGGGGCCTCCTTAAAGGTCAAGAGCGGGGCCCCGTCGAGCCAAGTCATGGTCAAAAGCCGCCCAGTCGACAAATCGTCAATGGGTTCTGGGCAAGCGATGTCGGGTTGTTTACCTAATAGATCGCCATAAAGCCGCATATGTTGGCGTTCGCGCGTGTAATCGAGCTCTTCTCGCAAGCGATCCGTAACTTCTTCGACGGCCTCACTCGGGTCTAGGGATTTCTCAAAAGTTCGAAATAGACCTAGCAGGGATTTTAGTTGTGCCACGTCGGACTCAACTGCACTCGCCATGTCTGGATATTGCAATTTGCACGCGACCAAGCGGCCATCATGTAAAGTGGCGCGATGGACTTGGCCGAGCGAGGCAGCATGTGCTGCTTCGCGCTCAAAGCTCGCAAAACGGCTCTCCCAATCGGGGCCTAATTCGGCGCGCATCCGCCGTTTCACAAAGGGCCAGCCCATCGAAGGCGCATTGGACTGAAGAGCTGCGAGTTCTTCCGCGTATTCCGGGGGCAGGAAGTCGGGAATGGTGGCCAAGATCTGGGCCACTTTCATCAACGGTCCTCGGGTTTTTCCAAGGGCTTGGCGAAGCGCAATGGCTATCGTCTTGTCGGCATCATTGCCACCAGCCAGCCTTTGGGCCCCGAAGGTGGCCGCAGCCGCCCCCATATTCACCCCAACACGGGCGACCCGGCCGAGCCGGCCACTTAATCGATTGCGCTCACGATCTTCGCTCATGATCCCTATGTAGGGCGATAGCTTGCGCGAAGCGAGGGCTGGTTATCAGTTTGCGGTCTGCGTGCGTTGCCGAATCTAGTCGTCCATCTCGACGCACGTATCGGGCCTCTGCTAGGGAGGAGTTCCTTGAAGGATTCGCGCAATGTCATTGCCCCTATCGATCTTTATCATCACCAAGAATGAAGTGGATCGTCTTGGGCCAACGCTTGAATCTGTGAAGGGCCTATCGGATGATATAGTGGTTGTCGATTCCGGCTCGACCGATGGGACGCAAGAGTTAGCAGAGCGTTCGGGTGCCCGGGTCATCTTTAATCCTTGGCCGGGCTATGGCCTACAAAAGCAAGTCGGTGAAGATCAGTGCCGCCATGATTGGATGCTGAATATTGATGCTGACGAAGTTGTAACATCAGAGCTGGCGGCCTCCATCGAAGCAGCCCTTGGTCAGCCGGATGTGTCGCCATGCGGTTTTGAAACCGACATTATCGAGATGTTTCCTGGTGAGGCGCGCCCACATGCTTGGGCTTTTCGGCTAAGCCCAGTTCGCCTTTATCATAAACAGGTTGGCCGCTACTCGCCTTCGCCCGTGCATGACCGAGTAGATTTGGTTAAGGGAACGCCCGTCCATCGTTTGAACGGGGTGATTGAGCATCGCTCGATCCGTTCGCTTGGTCATGAATTGATCAAGCTGAATGCCTATGCCGACATGCAGGCCGATGATTTGGACAAGAAGGGTCGCAAAATCGGAGCTGCGCGTTTGGTGGCGGAATTCCCACTCGCCTTTTTAAAGGCCTATTTTGCGAGGCGACATTTTGTGCGTGGTCTCTATGGTTTTATGACCGCCATGAATTACGCATTCTATCGCTATCTACGCCTTGCCAAACATTGGGAGCGTCGTTTGGGACGCTAAGCTTTAAGGCTTAACGGCCCAGCCCTTCCAGAACCCTTCGACATGGGCTGCGAGGAACGCGTCTACATCGAACTGGGCTTCTTCAGCTTCGCCAAAAGTTGCCATCATCATCGCTACTGCCGCCACCGGCGCGCAGAATAATCGTGTCAGTGTAGCGGCATCTGTGCCTTGGGTTTCCTTGGCGGCCAGAGAGCGCTCAAATAGATTCCGAATAGATGCTTCAACAGGGTCGATAAAGCCATGGCGCAAAAAGGCGGCCAAATCTGGGAAGCGGTCTGCTTCGCCCACCGCAATGCGCCAAGGCGCCAAGGCACCGGGGGCGCTTAGAGCAATCCGCGCGTCCCGGACCAATTGGTTCAACAAAGGCTTTGTGGAGCCGCGATGTTCGTCGATTAAACGGCATGCGCCTTCGATTTGGTCGGCAAGGACCCGCCTCACCAATGCTTCAAACAATACCTGCTTTGAGTCAAAGTAGCGATAGACAATAGGCTTTGTTACGCCAATTGCTGAGGCAATGTCAGACATTCTAGTGCCTGCGTAACCATTTTCAGTGAATAATCTCGTCGCTTCGATAAGAATTCGCTCAGATCGATCCTGAGCTGCGACCGCCGGCCGGGTATTCAATTTCCCTTGTGGCATACAAAATCCTCCACCTTTAAAACTCGTATTTTAGCTTTTACATTGCGTCGCGCACATGAAAAGGCCTTATTTGCATTAGTTACCACAGGAGAACATTACCAATTAGGTATTTTCCTGTGTTTCATTCGAGATCATTATTTGAATTAAGTAATCAGTAGGTACTGTCCGGATTCTATTATCTGGAGAATCGGCCCTGTTGCGCTTATTCATTTTCCGTTCAGAAATGATATAACTTTTGGTAACCTAATTGGGGAATTCGTCAAAAGTCTTTGACAAATCGTTGAGGCTCAGAAAATTTATCGCATTGATTATAGTAGCATAAAATTTTGACCGGCTGCGCGGATTGGGGAAAGTGCGCACCAGCGCAACGCCAAGGGCACGCTTTGGATTTCACCCCAGGCGCGTATTGGTCGCAATGCCACCTTGAATCGCAAGCATATTTTAACACGCTGGATGCCAGTTCAATCAGGTGACTTCGCCTTGGTAGCTGGTTACTGCAAATTATTGCTGCTGCTGCTCCATTTGGTGCTGCATTTCCAACGCAATGGCCCTTTGGGGCTTGGTCGCGGCACTCAATTGGTCTGGCCGTGACCTTGGCGAGCGGACAACTTTTAGGAAGTCACTGTCTAGGGAGAGGCGCTCTGCTTGGCGAACATGCACATCCACTTCCAGTAAGCTATCCGCGTCGCCCTTCAAAACACCCCGAGTCGGGGGTACATCAGCATAGTCACGACCGTACGCGACCACGACATGGCGCTCATTAGCCAGCATGTCATTGGTTGGGTCAAATCCAACCCAACCTTGTTCGGGTAGATAGCATTCAACCCACGCATGCGACGCGTCTGGCACCGAGCGTATTTGTGTGTCCTGTTCCGTTCTGGCTAGATAGCCCGAAACATAGCGCGATGGCACGCCCCAATGGCGGGCCACCGCCAACATGATGTGGGCGAAGTCTTGGCACACGCCTTTGCGGTGCTCCAGCGCCGCATCAATCGGGCTATCGGCTGCCGTAAATCCTGGCACATAGTCAAATGCCCCATAGATCTCTTTGTTGAGGACGCGAAGGCCTGTCAGTGGGTCTGGTGGCAGCACGAGCAGGTCCCGTTCGCGCATGAAGGTTTCCAGATGGCCAGATCCGTCCACAAACGTCGAAGGACGCATCATGTCATAATAGCGGCTGCGCACTTCATCGCTGCGCAAATGAGCCCACGCGCCTGGATCAACCTTCACGGGCAGGGGCTCGGTCCGTTCATAGGTCTCGACCATAGCCCGTGAGCGAATAATCAGCTCGGTATGTTTCGCTGGTACGTCAAAATGATAGACGATATTCCCGAGCCAATCTCGATACGTCATCATCTTGGCGCGGGGCTCGGTCACAATATCAAACCCGACTAGGCGCTGCATGGGCAAGGTCAGGGGCTGCAACCACAATTCCATCACGCTTTCACGGACGGGTGCGGAATAAGTATAACGAGTCTCGTGCGTGATCTCGAGGCGCATCAACGCACTCCCAAAGTGCTGGTGCCAGGCAGTCTGTCCGCCAAGGAATAGCTGATAAAAGCCGCGTGAACGGCCTCAGAGATGGCAATACAATCGTCTGCGACTTGGGCGATGAAGGCTTGGCCATTTTTGCCTGTAACTTCATCTAGGACTGCGAAGTTCAGCCGTGCTGCCAAACGGCCAGACAGGCGCGTACAAGTTTCGCGCGCGCGCTCATCGGCCAGCGCACCAACCGCATCGATATGTTGGGCAATCGTATTGGCGCAAAAGCGCAAGGAGCGCGGGAAATAGGGGTCAAGCACCAAAAAATCGGCAATCTGATCGCGCCGAAAGGTCGCTGTTTTCACGCGCAGATAAGGTTCAAGACCGCAACACATCCGTAGCAACTGGACCCAACCAAAATCGCCAATGGCAGCTTGCTTCTCGCCAAAGTGCAGGTCGAGCAAACGGACTATCAACTGTGCGCGTTCGACTGTGCGGCCCATCGACAAGAAGTGAAACCCCTCGCCATGGCTCATGGTGCCAGAAACAATGCCTTTGAAAGCATGCAAGTCATTGATCGTGTCTTCGAAGAAGCCAGCGGAAATTTGACCGAAGTTTCGTTTCGTTGCGGTCTCCCGCACCCGGAAATAGAGCCGGTTTAGACGCTCCCACATTTCGGTGGTGATTTGATCGCGAACTTGGCGGGCGTTTTCCCGCGCTGCGAAGACCGCAGTATGGATCGACGAAAGGTCGCCCTTGCCACCGAAGGTCAGGAGGCGGGCTTCTTCTAAGGCGTCCATGCGCGCAGCCATAGGGGCGGCCCCCAAGGCCCGCATGGCGCGCTCTGTTGTCATTTCAGCTTCTTCTGCCCCGGCCTCAAGCCCAGCAGTTAGGGTGATTTGAAGCACCCGACAGGCATGTTCGGCTCGTTCTGTGTAGCGGCCGATCCAATAAAAACTATCTGCAACGCGCGATAACATCATGTCCGTGCCCGCCCATCACTTGGACCTGATAGAACCCAAGTATCTTTAGAGCCGCCGCCTTGGCTCGAATTCACCACCAGCGAGCCCTTGCGCAAAGCCACGCGTGTCAGGGCCCCTGGGGTTAGGGTCATCTTTGCGCCACACAGGATGAAAGGGCGCAGATCGACGTGACGGGTTTCAACAGCGCTATCAATATAAGTCGGTGCAGTTGAGAGCGAGATCGTTGGCTGGGCGATATAATTGTCGGGGTCTGCTTTGATTTTGGCAGCAAATTCCTCAATTTGCGCTTTTGTGGCGTGGGGTCCGATCAACATGCCATAGCCGCCACTCTCGCCAACCGCTTTGACCACCAATTTGTCGAGATTGGCCAAAACGTGCGACATCTGGCTCTTCTCACGGCATAAGAAAGTCTCCACGATATCAATGATCGGATCTTGATCGAGATAATGTTTGATGATTTGCGGGGTGTAAGCATAGACCGCTTTGTCATCAGCAACTCCGGCACCAGGCGCATTGGCGATCACGACATTGCCCGCGCGATAGGCATTCATCAAACCTGCGACCCCAAGCGTGGAATCGGGTCTAAACGCTAAGGGATCCACAAAGGCATCATCGACGCGGCGATAAATCACGTCCACCCGCTTCAGGCCTGACGTCGTGCGCATGTAAACGACATTGTCATGGATGGCTAAGTCGCGCCCTTCGACCAAGGGGGTTCCCATCAGGCGCGCCAAAAAGGCATGCTCGAAGTAAGCTGAGTTGAAGACACCGGGGGTCAACACCACGACCGTGGGGTCCGGCTGATATTCACTCGCCAAGCTCTTCAGCATGGCTAAAAGATCATCGGGATAGGTCTCAACCGGCCGCACGCGAGCCGCACGATAAAGGTCTGGAAAGGCACGCTTAACCGCATCGCGGTTGGACAGCATATAGGAGACGCCGGAAGGGACGCGAAGATTGTCTTCTAGGACAACATAGGCCCCATCTTCGCGCCGGATCACGTCGGTGCCGCAGATGTTGACATAAGCGCCATGGGGCACTTCTACGCCCAACATTTCACGACGATAATTGGAGGAGCCAAGAATCAAGTCCCGCGGCACATAGCCGTTATTGATAATGGCTTGGTCACCATATATATCGGCCAAGAATAGGTTTAGGGCTTCTAGCCTTTGCTTAAAACCGCGCTCTAATTTGTCCCACTCCGCTGCCGGAATAATGCGAGGTAGAATATCGGTTGGGATGATCCTTTCAGTCGAATCTTCGTGGCCATAGACGGTGAACGTCACACCTTGGGCCATGAAGGTGCGGTCAATATTGGCTTGTAGATCGCGCAAGCTTTGCGGCGTAGCTTGGCTTAAGCGGCTGTAGAGACCAGCCCAACCGGGACGTGGGTCGCCCTTGGCGTCAAACATTTCATCATAGGCAGCCCCCAACTGATAGCCTGCAAAAGGCCCTTCTTGGCCGGGGCGCGGTGGCGCGGCCATATCACTTACTTTGTCAGGCGCGCGCGCCATGGTGTTTCCCCTTGTGCGACCGCACTCCACGGGCGAGCGCGCTTTCTGTCAAGCGGACTGAGTGTGTCTTACGCAGGCCTGCCTAAAAAACAGGCACATCCAACTTCATGTACGCTCGGCAAACAGCACTTGCTCCAACCACCCCATGCCTGTTAGCCTGTCGACAACGTGACAAAAACAAGATGGTCAGGAGTGCTAGGGATGCGGTTTGAGGGCTCAAAGAATTATGTGGCGACAGATGATTTGAAAGTCGCGGTTAATGCGGCCATTAAACTGGAGCGCCCCTTGCTGATCAAGGGTGAGCCGGGAACCGGCAAGACGGTCTTGGCGATTGAAGTGGCAAAGGCCTTGGGCCTGCCGTTGCTTGAGTGGCACATCAAATCGACCACAAAGGCTGTCCAAGGTCTTTACGAGTATGATGCAGTGACCCGCCTTCGCGACAGCCAATTGGGTGATGAGCGCGTTAAGGACGTCAAGAACTACATCAAAAAGGGCAAGATGTGGGAGGCCTTCGAACATAAGGGCCGCTGCGTTCTGTTGATCGACGAGATTGATAAGGCCGACATCGAGTTTCCAAACGACCTCTTGCAAGAATTGGATCGGATGGAGTTCCACGTCTATGAAACCGGTGAGACGATTAAGGCGATAGAGCGCCCCATCGTGATCATTACGTCGAACAATGAAAAAGAATTGCCAGACGCTTTCCTGCGTCGCTGCTTCTTCCACTATATCAAATTCCCAGACGAAGACACGATGCAAGCCATAGTGGACGTCCACTTCCCAGGCATCAAGAAGCGCTTGATCGCCAATGCCTTGGCCAGCTTCTATGACATGCGCAAAGTGCCCGGTTTGAAGAAAAAGCCGTCCACCTCAGAATTGCTCGATTGGCTCAAGCTCTTGGTCACGGACGATATTGACCTCGACGCCATCAAACAAAAGGATCCGTCAAAGCTCATCCCACCTTTGCACGGTGCGCTTCTGAAGAACGAGCAGGATGTTGCCTTGTTTGAGCGCTTAGCGTTTTTGGCGCGGCGTGAAAGCCGGGGCTAAGTGGTCAACGACTGGGTTGGGTGGCTAAAGCTTAGCCAACCCCGTCCAAACGATCCATACGCCGACCAGAACAACGACGGCTGCAAAGACAAGCGCGAGCGCACGCTTTTGGGTGCTTAGGAATTGGCTTGCCCAAGTCCCGATTGTGCTGCCCAAAAGCCCTCCAGCAATCATCACTCCGGCAACGGGCCAATTAACAAGCCCCGACAGCGCGTAGCTGGCAGTCGTTGCCGCACCAAAAGCTGCGACGCCCACGAGGGATGTGCCTACGGCAATGCTCATCGGCATGCTGGTGGCCCACATGAGGCCAGGCACGATCAAAAACCCGCCGCCAATCCCAAAAAAACCTGACGCCAACCCAACGCCTGTACCACTCGCAATCAAGCGCGGGAGCAGGATGGGGGCACTTGCCATGGACAGCCGAACATCAGGGGCCTCGATACGGGTTGGTTTGCGGGCAGCCAAAATGCCGACTGCGATCATCACAAAGCCGAACAGAGTGAGTAGCTTCTGACCATCTATTGCCTTGCCAATCATACTGCCCACGGTCGCGCCTAAAATGCCCGCTGCCGAAAACATAAAGGCACATCGCCACTTCACATTCTTGGCCCTGCCATGTGCCCAAAGGCCCAAAAGCGCATTAGCAGCAACTGAGACAGCCCCAGTTCCTATAGCCGTATGCGGATCCACGACACCGACGACATAGATCAATAGGGGTACAGCAAGGATAGAGCCGCCTCCACCAATCAAGCCCAAAATGGCCCCGATAAGCAAACCAGAGCCCAAGGCAGCAATGATGGTGGCGGGTTCCATGGCCTGACTAAGCCTTTGCGGGCAAAGGTGCTTGGGGCCGGTTCCAAGGTAGAAACGCCAGCAGCTTTGCCATCCCGCACCAGCCTGTTGTGCCGGCAAAGGTTAGGCCTGCACCGATAAAAGCTGAGAGGCCGTAGAACCCCGGATGAACAAAGGTACCCAGAATGACGCCTAAGAGCACTAAGCTGCCCGCCAAAATTTGGACTTGCCGCATGATTTCGATAGGTTGGCTGCGATCTGTGACGACAGGCAGGCCTGCGGCCTTCCAAGCCTCAATGCCGCCCTCGAGCGCATAGGCCTCGCAGGTCGATGCTGAAGCTAACCGGCCTGCGTTTGCCGATGTCCGATTGCCGGCTTTGCAATGAAAAATGATCGCATTGTCGCCGCCCAGTGGGAGGGTATCGCCTAAGCCTGACAATGGGATGTTCTTGGCCGAGCCGATACGTTCGCGGGCTGCTTCGTCGGCTTCACGCACGTCAACCAAGCGCGCACCATCGGCGATCATACGCTTTGCTTCTTCTATTGAAACAGTTTTGAGGGTCATTTTTATCTCCTAAAGTTAGAGGTGGGCTACTCAGCCTTGGGGCTGCAATACAGACGATGAAGGGTGTCCATTAGTTCCGTGAGCTTGGGTTCTGCGATGGCATAAAAGATCGTTGTGCCTTCGCGCCGGGTCGACAAAAGGCCCTCTTCGCGCATCACGGCGAGGTGCTGGCTCATTGCCGATTGGCCGAGGCCGATCTTGGTGCCCAACGTTCCAGCGCTGGCCTCACCCATGCCAACCAATTGGCACAACACCAACAAGCGCCGTTCATTGCCAATCGCCTTGAGTAGTTTTGCAACTTCTCCAGCCCGAGCAGCCATTTCTTCCGCGGCGCGTTCTAGCTCCTGCTGCGATGTGGTTTCTGTCGACATGCATCTCACCCAATAAATAAGCACTTGCTAATTTAGTACATACTAATATATAGTCAAGTAGGATTTTCACTCAATCGGAGAACACGCCATGTCTGATCCACGCATCACTGCATTTTTTGATGAAGCGACCTTCACCATTACCTATTTGGTTGTTGACCCTGAGACCTCGCGTGCGGTCATCATCGACCCTGTTCTCGACTACGATCATCGCGGCGGTTCGCTCTCGACACGGTCGGCGCAGGCCGTCCTTGATGCCGCGGCACAGCAAGGTGCCATGATCGATTATATTCTGGAGACACATGTCCACGCCGACCACTTGAGCTCGGCCCCATTCTTAAAGGCGCAGACGGGCGCACAAATCGTGATCGGCAGTGCCATTGCCACAGTGCAACGCACCTTTGGACCGGTGTTTCACGCAGATGATCTAAGCCTTAATGGTGCAGAATTCGATGTCTTGGCCACCGATGGCCAAGTCCTGCAGTTTGGTACACAGACGATTGAAGTCATCCATATGCCTGGCCATACGCCCGCCTGTGTTGCCTATCATATCGGCACTAATGTCTTTGTCGGCGATACGTTGTTTATGCCAGACTATGGCACGGCGCGGTGTGACTTCCCCGGTGGAGATGCCGCCGCTTTGTACCGTTCAATCCACAGAATCTTTGCCTTGCCGCCCGAGACCAAACTCTGGATGTGCCATGACTATAAGGCGGTGGGCAGAGATCACTATGCTTGGGAAAGCGATGTCGCCACACAGCGGGCGCACAATATTCACATCCATGACGGTGTTACCGAAGCTGATTTCGTTGCCATGCGCCAGACCCGCGACAAGGGATTGGCTCCACCACTTCTCCTGCTGCCATCGGTGCAAGTTAACATGCGCGCAGGCCACTTTCCCCCAGCAGAGGATGACGGCAAGCACTATCTAAAAATCCCGCTTTCAGGGGCCATCCCCACTTAAAGCGCGTTTTGCTCCCTCGGGAGCAAAGTTGCGCGATGTTTCTAAGCGTTGGGCACTCGACAAGTGCGTCGGGTTCTCTAAAGTCTGTTACAAATCACAAATGTCTCAGGTCACATACACATGTTCCAACGCTTCTTTTCAGAACTTCGCGACGCCAAGGTTCCTATCAGTTTGAAGGAATATCTGCTTCTGATGGAAGCGATGGACAAGGAAGTGATCGAGAGTGACATCACGGAATTCTACTATTTGTCGCGCTCGGCACTGGTGAAGGACGAACGTAATCTCGATAAGTTTGACCGCGTGTTTGGTCATGTCTTCAAGGGCTTGGAAAAGACCAGCGAAGCGCTTGGCGCAGCGATTCCCGAGGATTGGCTGCGCGCCCTGACGGAGAAATATCTCACCGAGGAAGAGAAGGCGGAAATCGAAAGCCTTGGCGGTTGGGAAAAGCTGATGGAGACGCTGCAAAAGCGCCTTGAAGAGCAAAAAGAGCGGCACGAGGGCGGCAATAAATGGATCGGCACGGGCGGCACCTCACCTTTTGGGGCCAATGGCTATAATCCCGAAGGCGTGCGGATCGGCCAAAAGGAAGGTCGCCACGGTCGCGCGGTGAAGGTCTGGGACAAGCGCGAGTATAAAAACCTCGACGATCAGGTTGAGTTGGGCACCCGCAATATCAAAGTCGCGCTGCGCCGCCTGCGTCGCTGGGCCCGCGACGGGGCCCCGTCAGAGCTCGACCTCAAGAGCACGATCGATACCACGGCAAAGAATGGCTACCTCGACGTTGTCCTGCGGCCTGAGCGACGCAATACCGTCAAAGTGCTGATCTTCTTTGATATTGGTGGCTCGATGGATGCCCATATCAAAGTGTGTGAGGAGTTATTCTCCGCTGCCCGCACCGAGTTCAAGCATATGGAGTATTTTTACTTCCATAATTGCGTCTATGAGGAAGTGTGGAAAGATAATCGTCGTCGCACCGCAGAGAAGCTTCCGACTTGGGACGTGCTGCACAAATTTCCGGCTGACTACAAAGTCGTCTTTGTTGGTGATGCGACGATGAGCCCCTATGAGATCACTTATCCAGGTGGCAGCGTGGAGCATTGGAATGAAGAACCAGGTGCCGCTTGGCTAAAGCGCGTGTCAGACGTCTACCCGCATCTCATCTGGATCAATCCCGTGCCAGAGCGGCATTGGGACCATACGCCGTCGGTGAGCTTGATCCGCGACGTGATCGGGCGCGACCGCATGTTCCCGATGACAATCCAAGGTCTTGATCGGGCCATGCGGGAATTGGGGCGGTAGGTCTGACTCAAGGTTGATTGTCTTGTAAAGGCGACCAAATCAGGAAAGGTTAGCATGTCTTTTAGAGGAGCGTGCTCATGTCCATCGTCCGATTTAAGCCTGTTGTTGTTGGCCTTGCCCTGTCCCTCGTTGGGTTGGGCGCACTTGCCGCGTCGCCAGATGTTTTTGCCAAGCTGGATGTGGACCAAGATGGGCGTCTGATTAAGACCGAGCTGCAAGTGCCCTGTGATCGCGAAATTTTTGCTTCTTTGGATCGCAATGGCGATACCATCATTGACCGTCAAGAATTCCGGACCAGCGGCGACATGGCGACTTATGAAGACAAGGGCGGTGTTGATGATAAGGGCGTAGCCCTGAGATGGCTCGAGTTTCGTGTCGGACACTTTGACCTCCAAGACGGGACGTTCATCACTTGCAATGCAACAGAGGGGCAATATCCGCTCGAAGTAACAGCATCCCGCGCCGACATCGAAATGGCTAAGCAAACGATTCAAAGTCGGCTGGCCGAAGATGCCACCCGCAGTGCCAAACGCTAGCCTACCCGCCCGAAGCGCCTCATGAGGGGGTATGCTGGCTGAAGTGCTCCCCCCACAAGAACCGAACTTGGCAGATGCGCAGGCAACGCTTACCCGCGTCTTTGGACATAGCGCGTTTCGAGGCCTTCAAGCAGATGTTGTTGCCCAAATCCTTGCCGGAGGCGACGCCTTGGCCGTGCTGCCAACAGGGGGTGGCAAGAGCGTGTGCTATCAAATCCCGGCCCTGTTGCGGCAAGGTGTTGGGATCGTCGTTTCGCCCTTAATTGCTTTGATGACCGACCAAGTTGAAGCCTTGCGTGCCGCAGGGGTTCGCGCGGCGCGCCTTGATTCGAGTATGGCTTGGGAAGATAAGCAGGCGGTGTTTTCAGCTCTCGAAGCGGGCCGCCTCGATATTTTATATGTGTCGCCAGAAGGTTTGTCGTCTGGGGCCTTGATCGGGCGGTTAAGCCGCTATCCGATCTCGCTCATTGCGGTGGATGAAGCCCATTGCGTCAGTCAATGGGGCCATGATTTCCGGCCGGACTATCGCCGCCTCGGTGCCTTGCAAGAGGCTTTCCCCGGTGTCCCCCGCTTGGCCGTGACTGCAACAGCCGATGTGCGCACGCGCGAAGATATTCGCAGGCAGCTGCATTTGACGCACGCCCCTGAATTTGTGGCGAGCTTTGATCGCCCAAATCTCATCCTTTCGACACGGCGCAAGGATAGCCGCACAGCAGCCCGCATTCTGGAACTGGTTTTGGCGCGGCAAGGCCTATGCGGCATCATTTATGTGACGGCGCGCAAAGAAACTGAAGAGCTGGCTGCCAGTCTGCGCGACAAGGGCGTTCATGCGCTGGCCTATCATGCCCAGATGCCGTCTGACCTCAAGGCTGAGCATTTGCGCCGCTTTCAAGAAGAAGATGGCGTTGTGATGGTGGCGACTATCGCGTTTGGGATGGGCATTGATAAGCCAGATGTCCGCTATGTCATTCATGCAGACCCACCCAAAAGCATTGAAGCTTATTGGCAAGAAGTCGGGCGCGCTGGTCGCGATGGCTTGCCAGCAGAAGGCATTGCCTTTTATGGCTTCTCCGATCGGCGTTTCATGGCTGAACGGATTGATGGCTCACCCGCGCCTGATGAGGTGAAGCAGGTTCAGCGGTCGAAGCTTAATCAGCTCTATGGCTTTCTCGACGGGCTTGCCTGTCGGCGGGGCGGAGTCCGGCGCTATTTCGGCGAGATGGATGTTCAGGATTGCGGGCAATGCGATGTCTGCACAAATCCGAGCATGGGCCATGATTCTAGCCAATGGGCGAAAATGGCACTGTCTGCAGTTATCCGATGTGAGGAGAGTTTCGGGCGAGGTCGGATCATTTCTCATTTGATCGGGGCAGAGCCAGACGGGGCGCTAGAGACCCGTTTTGCCGAGCGAACGACCTATGGCATTGGCAAGGGACTTAATAAGACCGCGTGGCGTCGGGTGTTAGACCAACTCTTATTTGATGGTATTTTGGCCGAGCAGAATCGTGATGGCTTTCCGATACTCACCATCGCCTGTCCAGACCTTGCGCGATCTGTATTGAAGGGCGAAGCCCCCGTCTTCACCCGCGAAGACCCGGTCCACGTAGGCGGCAGCAAGCGTGCTGTTGCTAAGCTGGCTTTGGATGATGATCTGGACCCAGAGACCTTGGCTCTCTATCGCTCTTTACGTGCGTGGCGTTTGGAAACCGCGCGTGCCGCCGGTATCCCACCCTATGTGGTGTTCCATGACACCGTCTTGCGCCAAGTCGCTTTGGCGCGCCCAACTACGTCGTCGGCCTTGATGTTGATCTCCGGGATTGGTGAAGCCAAGGCCCGTCGATATGGCCAATCTATTCTCACACTCTTGTCAGCTGCCTAATTTACAGTCCCGAAACGTAATTCTGCTAGCATAACGCAAAGTAATTTGGGCTGGAGGCCCGATTTGATGACGCTACGTGTCTTGTTTCTGGTTTTAGTTGCTACAAACGCCGTGCTGTTGACGGCTTGCGCCGGCGGTGGTGGTGGTGGCAGCGGAGGTGTTGTCCAACCTTCGCCACCGCCGCCGCCCCCACCACCTCCGCCACCACCTCCGCCGCCACCTCCGCCCCCGCCGGCCTTGGTCGCGGGCGTGGACTATCCGTCGGCTTTGTCGCGCGAATACACGCGCAGCTGGGGCCTGGCGGGCATCAAAACGGTTAAGGCTTGGGAATATGGGGCGACTGGCGCAGGCATTCGCGTCGGCGTTGTCGATACGGGTATCGACTTAAACCAGATCGACCTTAAGAATAACATCTCGCCCTTGTCTCGCGACATGGAAATCGGGCGACCCAATCAAACCATCGCTGCGGAAGAACGCCATGGCACCCGTGTGTCTGGCATCATTGCGCATGAGTTTAACGGCTCGGGCACCGTGGGTGTCGCGTTCAAGTCCACCATCATCAGCTATCGCGCCGATCGCGAAGGCACGTGTGAAGAAGTCGGCACAGATAAGGGCTGTAAGCTCCCCGAGGCCAATATCGCGCGCGGTGTGGACTCTGCCATCGCAGATGGCGTGCGCGTTATCAATCTGTCTCTGGGTGGATCAACCTCCACCGGTTCATCTCTAACCGCCGCACTCCTGCGTGCCACCAATGCTGGGATCGTGGTTGTGGCATCAGCCGGCAATGACGCAACCGCCGACCCAGAGTTCCCAGCCCAATTGTCGATCGACCCGCGGTTCCGTGGCTTGATCATTGCGGCAGGCTCAACGGATACCGCAGAAGCGCTTTCGACCTTCAGTGCAAAAGCTGGCGTTGCCCGCACCAATTACCTTGTGGCCCCGGGCACCGACATTATCGCCGATTGCGATGCAACTTCATGTTGGCGGATATCCGGTACTTCATTCTCTGCACCCCATATCAGCGGCTCTCTGGCGCTCTTATTTCAAGCCTTCCCCAGTCTGACGGGGACCCAGGCAGTGGATATCCTTTATCGCACCGCCCGCGATCTCGGTACCACCGGGACGGACGATACATTCGGTCGCGGCATTATTGACCTCGAGCGGGCCTTCTCACCACTTGGCGCAACAGCGACGAGCAGTTCATCCGGCGAAGCAGTGCGCGTTGATTTGTTCGATGGAATTGCTGGCCAAGCCTTTGGCGATGCTTTTGCGCATGATGGCCTCAGCACGGCCGTGTTGGATGAGTATCAGCGCCCCTTCAATATCTCGCTGGGTTACCGATTGCCTCCACAAGCGAACCTTGGCTTCACAGCCGAAACCTATGCGAATGAGCCGCAACAAACGGCGCAAATTGGGGACAGTCTGCTGAGCTTTACCAAGCGCAGCCCAGCGAGTGCTGCTTGGGGCGTGCAAGATGACCGGGTCGTCGGACAAACTCCTGTGGTCCGCGCCTTGATGCCGCTTTCAGGGGCACCTTGGGGCGGAACGCTCGCCATATCTTTAGCACAAACTGACCCCGATTCTGCGACGCGACCTTATGGCTTGGCCGGCGATGCCGCCGGGGGCGGCACCCAGTTCGGCCTGATGGGATTGGGCCAGTTCCAATCATTCCAAGGCCTTGTGTTTAGTAAGGACGCGTTCAGCCTGCATGCGTTTAATGCCTCCGGCGAGTCCAGCCGCCTGCGGACCATGGGCGCGACCCGTCAGTCTGCCTCTCTTGTTCAAGTGGCCCATCAAAGCCCGCGTCTCACCAGCGTCCTTGAACTCGGTAGCCTTGCAGAGCACGGCAGTTTCCTGGGTTCGCGCTGGAGCGACGGGGCTTGGCGCTTCAATGGCCGCCAACCTGATGAAACTCGGGCCCAAAGCCGCTTTGTAGGTTTGCAATTTGACTTTGCACTGCATGACCGCGCAAGCCTGACCGCCCGGGTACAGGGCGCTCGACTGGCCGATATCTCGGGCAATAAGGCATTTGCCGCTGGAGCCCCGATTTACGCTAGCGCCGCTTCGTTGGTCTATGCCAGAGAGTTGACGAACGGCTGGTGGCGATTGGGTCTAGAGCAACCCTTACGGGTTGAACAGGGCAGCTTGCGGTACCGCCTTGCGGACCCCTACCTCACGTGGGGAAGCGCCCAAACTTGGTCGGAGCGCCGCATCGAAGCGGCACCAACTGGGCGCGAGTTGCGTTTGACCGCCAGTCGGGACTGGCTGTTGGGGGGCACCCCTGAAACCGCAGCGTGGTTGGGGGTTGAGCTGACCCACATCTATCAGCCCAATCATATCGCCGGTGCCGACGGGGAAACCTTGATGCGCCTGCGGGCATCCACCCGGTTTTAGCACGGTTAATTTTTTGCCCGGTCAGACACCAACTAACAGTCGCCGGGCTTCCAAATTTCGCAAGAGATCGTTATGGCTGCCGCTATAGGGCCCTTGAGTGAAGGGGCCCGCGACCCCTTGCCCGGCCGTCGCGCCGGGCGATTTTGTATCTGGAGGCCAGAAATCATGTACGAGATCTTGATGCCCAAAGCCACTGCCGTGTGGTTGATCGACAATACCGGCCTGACATTTGACCAGATCGCAGCCTTCTGTGGCCTGCATCCGCTGGAAGTGAAAGGGATTGCTGACGGCGACGTCGCGACCGGCGTGCGTGGTTTGGACCCAATCGCTAATTCGCAATTATCGCGTGAGGAAATCGCCCGCGGTGAAGCAGACCCTAGCTACAAAATTAAGCCTTTGGAAGGTCGCAAGTTGGACTTGCCGCCGGTCAAGAAGCGCGGTGGACGTTACACACCTGTGTCGCGCCGCCAAGATCGCCCAGACGCCATTGCTTGGTTCTTGCGCTATCATCCAGAAATCACCGACGCGCAAATGGGCAAGCTGATCGGCACCACCAAGTCGACCATTGAGAGCGTGCGTAGCCGCAGCCATTGGAACAGTGCCCAGATTAAGCCGGTTGATCCTGTCACCATCGGCCTGTGCACTCAGATCGAGCTTGACGCATTGGTTAAGGCATCATCTTCACGCCGTGCGAAGGCTGCCGCCGAAGCGGGCATCATTGATCCCGAAGAAGGCCCAAGCCTGCAGCCTGCAACGAAGCCAAGCTTCTATGTGGATGAGAGCGAATATTGATCGTCTGCCGAACGGTCGATTGATTGGATAACAAGCCCTTCCCCTTGCGTGGGGGAGGGCTTTTTTTAAAGCTTCTGGCTCTGATTGGTCACCCTTACGTCTCCACCTTGAACCGGCGATGCCCAAGGCGGGCGTGCCTTGACGATGGGATCGCCTTCAGGTCCCAGTTTTCTTAAGACAGCGCGGGTAATCCAGGGTGCCGGGGTGGGGCCAAGCTTCACCTCTAAATCCCATTGCACACACGACCGACCGACACAGCGTAAGCCAAGGGTTCTTGGGGCGTCAAAGGTGACCCCACCTGCTTGCCCATCGGACCCACCGTTCAGCATGCGAACTTGCGCCTCCTTTGGAACTGAGAGGATCACCTCATCAGCACCAGGTGCGAGCACGCGCAGCTTTAGAGTGCGGCCTTCAACAGTCTTTGTTTCAGTGAGGATCTCAATTCGGGCGGGCATAGGGGTGCCACTTGGCACTGGCGCGGGCGCATGGACGCGCTTGCTGTCGCTATTTTTCAGCGAGGCCAGTTTGAATTGGGCTAAGGCCTGCATGCTGGTCGGCGCGGCTTCATCACCTGGACCCAGCACCCAAGCATGATCTCCGTTGTCACCATGCCAGTGCTGAACATTCAATGGCCGCGGGATTTCGGGTGAATAGGCTGGCGTGAAGGCGGCCCACGCCAATGCTCCGCCAATTGCCAACAGTGCCAGCAAGCTAACGCCAGCCATCTTCGTTTCGGGCTGCCAGATTGGTGCAAGCGTGCAGAGCATTAAGAGGGCACCAACTGCCCCAAACGCCCAGCCCAGACCAAAGCCCAAGCCAACTTCGGCAAAGTCCAAGGCAGGCAGGATGAAAATCAAAAGGACTAAGGCAGAGGCAAGACCAAAAGTTACGTGCAGCACTCTGCGGTCAATCTTTAGTCCCGTCAGTAAGAAGCCCGCACCCGCGAGCCCGGCGGCCGGCGCTGCAAGAATCATACTGCCGGGGGAGACGAGGGAGAGGCCAAGAAAGAGCGCGGTTACCCAAATCCAAGCTCCCGCAATCACGCGCGCGGGATTGATCCCGCGACAGAGCCAAAGGCCGAGCAGCACACCTAAGAGGCCGCTGCTATAGACCAATAGCCGTCCAGCCATCGGGGTTGCAAACCACCATTGGCTTTCAACGCGCACTTGGTCGATCAGCCAAAGTGCGCCAAAGCCAACACCGCCCGCAACAACAACGGCAACCAGAGGCGAAATCACTGCCCGCACGGCACCATTTGGTCCGTTACGTACATAGGCGAACAAAGCCGCCAATAGTCCAAACCCTAACAAGCCATAGCCAGCCGCGACGGGCAGGACCAGCATGAACCGACCTAAGACGTCCGAGTAGATGAGGTTGGTCTCAGCTCCGCTGGCAGAGGGCTTTGCCGCAAGATAGCCTTCTAAAGCCGCTAGGGCCGCTCCACCCATATGTCCAACGCTAGCGTGCTCCAGATGGGCGAGCGAGTCGAGGGGGGTATGATAGCGCGCCACGGGGTTAATGAAGGCAAAGTTGATGACATCATAGCCTTTGGCCAAAAACTCGGTCGCATCGGTGTCGTTCGGCAAGGTGCGATAGATGTCGGCCGCCATGGAATTGGCAATGGTGCGCACAGGCTTAGCCGTGAGCGCTGCAATATCGCGACCATTGGGTGCACTGGTTTGGAACATGATCGCCGGGCCACCTGTGCCACGCGCTTCCATATTGATGGCGAAGGCCACGTCCTTGGCCCAAGGGTCTTTGCGCACAAATGAGGTGGCACCCAACAGCCCCACTTCTTCCCCGTCGGTGAGGAGGAAGATAACGGGTTTAGTCAACTTCCGGCCTGCCAGTCGCGCGGCGATTTCTAAGGTCGCGGCCACGCCTGCACCATCATCGCTGGCACCTGGGCCTGCTGGTACAGAATCATAATGGGCTGCAATGAGGGCTGCACCACCACCAGAAGGGCCCGCCCGGAAAAGGATATTGCGAACCCGCGCACAGCTCATGCCGCCAAAGCGCTTAGACCCCCGGCAAGCAAAATCATCGCGAACTTCGGGCGTATAGCCCAAGGTCTTGATTTCACTTAAGATGCGCTCACGAACCAGATCATTGGCCGGAGAATCGACTGGATGGGGTCGCTCGTCACCGAGGATGCGCGCGAGTCGGCCAATCGCAACTTTGGTATCAAATCCCGTCGTAGATAAGGTCTCTGAGACACTGGGCGGCGCAGTCATCACGCCCTTGAAGCAGAACGCCACAAGCAAGGCCAAGAGGCCTAGGATGAATTGGATTGACGGGCGGGCAAGGCGTTGTGATTGGGTCATGGACACACTCAATCACGAGAGCGTGAGGAAGGTCAAATGGCAAAAGAGGACCTTGTTCGACGCTGAATGCTTGTTGCCAATTCGGACGCGCTCGTTGTAAATGGCAGAGCCCGCCGCAAACCATTGTCGGTTGGCAAGGAACCGAAAGGGTTTGATCGCTGTAGGACCCAAAGATCGGTCTCAGCGCTGCCATTATCTTACTTCATGCCGGATTCTGAAGGACGTCACGGATGCTGGATTAATACTCTATAAGTCCTTCTGCCCAAAAAATCGGAGGGTGCGTTGTTTGGATGGAAAATGCGCGCATTTTAGGGAACGCCTTAGTGAAGATTACGATGTTGCCACTGTCACCTGACCGAAGAGCGTTGATGTTCGGAGGCTTGATCAGCCTTTTTGGAAAGCAGGCCCAAGCCCAAAGCCAAAATGTCACTCTTGACTGGATCACCCCAGAAACGGGCGTAATAGGTGTGGAACGCGTTATCTATCCAAGTGCCCGTGTTGGTGCCGATGTTGCTTTCCACGTCGTCAAACCACCTAGTTACGATGTGGAAAGTGGCCGCCGGTTTCCGACGCTTTATTGGTTACACGGAACAGGCGGGAACCGCGCCTCTTTACGTCCCATGGCTGCCTATTTCAGCGCTGCTATGGCACGTGGGGACTTACCACCGTGCTTAGTGGTGATGCCCAACGGACAAGCCGACAGCCTGTGGTGCGACTCTTTAGACGGATCGGCGCCCGTTGAATCGATTTTAATGCAAGAGATTTTGCCGTTGGTGGATACAAAATTCCGGACCAGAGCGGATCGACGTGATCGTCTCCTAGAAGGATTTAGCATGGGCGGGTTTGGTGCTGGCAGGCTGGGCATGCGGTATCATAACCAATTTGGCGCGATCTCGATGTTGGCTTCTGGGCCGCTACAAGCCACATTGACCCGCGATGAAGGCCCGGCCTTGAATGCGGACTTGCGTACCTTGTTGCTACAGCGCTTGTTTGGTGGTGATCAGGCGCGCTTTCTCCGCGAGAGTCCTCGCGGCATGGCCTTGATCTATGGCGATGCCGTGCGTGCGACAACCAAGATGCGGATTGCGATTGGCGGTGACGATTTCACGCGTAAGGCAAACGTGGATTTCTCTCGCTATCTTGTAAGTCTTAATATCCCCCACGATTTTACAATTGTGCCAAACGTCGGCCACGATGCACGTAAGCTGATCGACCAATTAGGCTTTAACTTCCACCGGGATTTCTTCGGCGCGGCCTAATTCATCAGCAGCGAGTGGTCACAAATGTCACAAGCGGCAGTTATGAGCCAAGCTTAGTTGACGGCAGAGCTTGGCCATAAGCTGGGGCCGTTTAACCAAAGACCTAGGCGCCAGATGGTTTGCAAGGGCTTGTCCCGGGCAGCAACATCGTTTTGGATGCTCGTGTCGCATATAAAACAAGAAAGTTGGGGGTAATTATGGGCCGATTTCAAGCGTATTTATCTCGTGCTCACCCGGCAATCTTCATAGCTTATGGCGGCATCGTTGCCTTTTGCGCTTATTTTTCAATGTATGCCTTCCGCAAGCCCTTCTCAGCGGCGACTTATGAAGATGTAGCTGGCTGGACCTTCGTGCTGGATTACAAGATCGCCTTGGTGATTGCCCAAGTCCTTGGCTATGCTTTGTCAAAGTTTATCGGCATCAAAGTGATTGCTGAGTTGGATGGTTCCAAGCGGGGGTGGGCCATTTTGGCTTTGATAGGCTTGTCGTGGCTGGCACTTGTTTTGTTCGCAATCCTGCCAGCACCTTGGAACGTCGCAGCTTTATTTCTCAACGGCCTGCCACTTGGGCTGATCTGGGGCTTGGTGTTCAGCTTTCTGGAAGGCAGGCGAACAACCGAGGCGCTTGGGGCCATCTTGTGTGCCAGTTTCATCGTGTCGTCCGGGATTGTTAAATCCGTAGGAAGTCTTTTGATGAGTCAATTGGCCGTCAGCCCGTTCTGGATGCCCGCCGCGGCAGGGGCCTTATTCTTTCCCTTATTGTTTCTGGCGGTGTGGGGCCTGTCGCTCTTGCCGCCACCGTCGGAGGAAGACCAAGCCCAGCGTGTCCGCCGTGCGCCGATGCAACCAAAAGAGCGTAACGGCTTTATGCTGGCCTATGCGCCTGGCCTTATCGTCTTGGTTGCCGCTTATGTCTTTTTGACGGCGTTTCGCGATTTCCGCGACAATTTCGCTGCTGAGATCTGGCGCGACCTTGGCCAAGCCAATGGTGCGGCTCTCTTCACCTTGTCAGAACTACCTGTTGCCGCCGTCGCTTTAACCATTCTTGGGTCTTTGATGGTGATCAAGGATAATCGGAATGCGTTTTTGTTCGTGCATGGCATCTTGGCTTCGGGCTTTGCCTTAATTGGCCTGTCGACTTTAGCCTTTCAGGCTGACCTCATTGGCCCTATCGCTTGGATGATTTTGGTCGGCGCAGGGCTCTACGCAGCCTACACGCCGTTCAATACCGTTTTGTTCGAGCGATTGGTGGCCGCCAGTGGGCAAGTCGCAACGGCCGGCTTCTTGATTTATGTTGCCGATGCAGCAGGCTATGTTGGCAGCATTGGGCTGTTGCTCGCCAAAAACTTCGCCAACATCCAACTGGCTTGGGTGCCTTTCTTCATCCAATCCGCCTACGCTGTAGGCCTGATAGGCTTTATCGGCATCTGCGCCTCAGCGCTCTATTTCCGCAAACGCCTCGCTCGCTGAGCGGGTAGCGCCGCTATTCTGGCTAAATTTGGCAAAAAAAATGGAGCGGGCGATGAGATTCGAACTCACGACATCCACCTTGGCAAGTTTGACCGCATAGATCTATGGTTGATTTTAGCTTGTCATAGCTTTTAAAGACTAACTTGATTTTACAAAGACTTAAGCGCACTTTTCACCAGCGCTTGTGATAGCTTGTCAGGACTTATTTTTAAGTTGGTAGCTGAGTGGTAGCTGGCGCGGCACAAAATTTGCGACGAACTCAGGCATTCTCACCTCTGTTGTGGTCATGTGTTTGGAGCAAACACCGCTATGAATTGAAGGATAAGCCAGATGTCGACTACCCCTTTGAAGGCTCGGTTGACCAAGCGATTGGTCGATAGCGCAGCACCAACAAGTGAAGGTGAATTCAGGATCTGGGACGCCAGTGTCCGGGGTTTCTTTTTGCGGGTCTGGCCCGGTGGTCGGAAGACCTATTGCTTAAAGGCACGTGCAAATGGGGTGCAGCGTTGGGTCACGATCGGTGAGCATGGGGCACCTTGGACGCCTGAGATGGCGCGCGACAAAGCGCTAGAGTTGATTACCGCGCTCAATCGAGGCGAGGATCCAACTGCCATACTTGGCCAAGTGGCTAACACGGATACTCCTTCACCAAGTATTGTTGAACCAAAAGCCCTTCAGCCAACGACGATCTCAGAGCTGTTTGACCTCTATTTGCGAGAGGGCCCCCAAGATAAGCCTTTAAAACGGGAATCGTCATGGGGCGTTGATCGCAGCTGCTACATTCGCCACATCCAGCCTTTGCTGGGGGACCGGGTTGCCGCTCATTTGAGACCGTCAGATCTGGCAGCCTTCCAGGCCAAAGTCGCAGCAGGGGAAACGTCCGCTGACATCAAGACCAAGAAGCAGGGGCGGGCAATCGTCACAGGCGGTCCGGGTGTGGCTGCGCGTGCTATGCGGTGTTTGTCGGCCATGCTCAATTGGGCCATTTGGCGGGAGCTTCTGAAAGATAACCCAGCCAAGCATGTTCAAAAGTATCGTGATGCGGAGCGTGATCGCCCGCTTACAGAAGATGAGGCACGACGAGTTTGGGCAGCTTTAGATGACGCAGAAGCAGCATGGCTCTTAACGCGAGACATGGCGGACATCATCCGCCTTATCATGTTGACTGGTGCGCGCCGAAACGAAATCGTTGAGCTGCAATGGTCGGAAGTGGATCTCGACCGATCCAGATTGGTGCTGCCTCCTGTCCGAACCAAAATGGGTGGGCTCAATCGATCACGTATCATCGCATTATCTGATCCCGCGCGTTTGATTATTGAAAAGCGTACACCGGGACGTGGGACTTGGGTTTTCATGTCGGAACGGGTTGATAAGCCGCTAGTTGGCGTCAATCGCGCTTGGGAAAAGGTTCGCGCAGTCATCGGTCTGCCCGATGTCCGACTTCACGACTTACGCCACAGCTTTGCAACCTTTGCTGTTGAGGCTGGAGTGTCTCTTTATGTTGTTGGAAAATCTCTGGGTCATCGAAAGAGTGTCTCAACCGAGCGCTATGCCCATATTGGTGATCTGCCCCAGCGCGGTGTCGCCGACCTAGTCGCAGCCCGCATCCTCACGCCACGCCCTGAGTAAAATGACAATTGACAAGTGTCGCTTGACATTCCTTGGTCTGCGGAGTATGCGAAATGGAGATAGGGAGCGTTCGTCACAAAGCACTCTTGGCCTTTTTGGAAACCGGAAAGTCCAAAGGGCTGCCAAGCAACCTCGTCGAGAGGTTGCGCAGAATGCTGGTCTGGCTTGATGCAATTGATCAAGCTAATGACCTATATGTGCCTCCCAATTATGGAGCGCATCAATTGACTGGAGATCGCGCAGGAGTTTGGTCGCTTATTGTCAGCCGTAACTGGCGTATGACCTTTCGAATAAGCGAAAGCCTTATAATTGAGGACTTGGATTTGGAGGATTATCACTAATGGCAATCAAGTTGCACGATAGTTTCGCCATGCATCCCGGCTCGTGGCTCCGCAGCGATATCATTGAGGCCCACGGTTTGTCGGTGACCGATGCAGCCAGTCATCTCGGCGTGACGCGTCAAGCCCTAACCAATCTCTTGACCGGGAAAGCGGGATTGTCAGCCGAAATGGCAATCCGTTTCGAAAAGGTATTTGGCACGCGTGCTCAGACGTTGCTCAAGATGCAGCTTAGCTATGAGTTAGCCCAAGCTCGTGCCAATGAGGATGGCATTAAGGTCAATCCGCTGGCCGCGTGACGGCGCGCAAAGACAATCCTGAGTTCTTGATCTGCTGTGTTGGCAAACACCAACTGTCCCAAACCGCCTTTTTGGCAAGATCAAAACAATGCCGATAAAACAGAGATCCCAAATTCATTTAGTCCAGGCCCCGTGTTCGACCTGCCGGAGGGAGGGGGTGAGGACGGGACGCGCCCCGCGTCCCGACACCTAATGGTGCGCCAGAGCGTGATGGGTGGGTCAAGGTGGGCAGAGCCCCCTTCAAGAAGGTTACCTTGACGCGCGCAAACGCTCTGGCACTTGGCGAAGAATGACAAGCCAAGAGCTTACCGCCCATATTGGCTGGTGTTGGCGAACATGCGCTCCTGTGCCCACACATCAAGCGTGGCAACGAGATAACGGACTAAACGGGGGCCATATTTGATGAAGGGAGGGCCTTCACCTGTTACACGCCAGCGGTTCAGCGTGTGCTTGGAAATCTTCAAATGGGCGGCGGCATCTTCAACGGTCAATAGTGTATCGGTATTCATGGGTCTAATCCTCTCTTAGGCTCGACAAGCATCGCGGAACTGCGATCTCGCAAGACCAAGAGAACTCAGAAAAACCACACTAATCCAGCATGTTCACCAAAATCGGGAAGCCCAAAAAGGAAGGCCTAGCCACCTGATATCCACAGATGGATCGATCTGTTTCGAAGGGTTCCAGCACGCACCAGCTTGGCCAAATATGGCCCGCCATGCCCCATCGCCACAATGCTCGTAAGTGGGGAATCTAGAGGGCCAGTAGGCGTTCAATCGCCCAACTAGCTGCATAAAAGTTCTGTGCCAAAGGAAAAATCAACTGATCCGAGCGGCGATCCAGTCCGATAAATCAGCACGGCGATAGCCAATTGCCCGCCCGCCCAGCCGAACAAAGCGAGGCTCAGCGCCTTCTGCTCGCCACTTCTTCAGCAAGCTCAATGACACCGAAAGAACCAATGCTGCTTCTGCGGGTCGCACGACTTCTGAGGGAAGGGTACCGAGGCTCTTGCGCGGCGGTGGTTCTACTTTGACCGACGCGGGAGGATGCTTCGGTGAGACATCAGATTTGGAGTGTTCTGCAAGTGCAGTTGGCAACGATGTCACCGCCTTTGGCTTCATGCCAAGCGTCAAGCTTTCGCCAAACAAACCAAGCTGGCGCTGATCCACATCTGCCCTGAGCCGTCTTCCCATCAGACATCTCCGCGTTCGGATTGGGATCGGAGCAAGTTTTGGGCCAGCTTCTGAGAGGAGTAGAAGGTGAGCCAAAAGTGGCTCCAAAGAACGCGCCTAAATGACTGAATTTGGCCGAAAGCGGATGGTCCGGTTTGGGCTTGGCGTAGCAGGAAAGCTGCCGTTCCAAAGTCTTGAACGTCAATAGATAGATGCTTCCGCCCACGCAGCGGACTTCATTCCTTACTTGATAGAACGGCGAAGTCGGGCATTGTGCCGACAGAAACAATGGGGAGGTGCACTGCCGCGAGCAATTCGGTCGGCTCGGTTTCGATCCAATGAGCAAACTCAGCCGCTTTCCACGAATATTCGGACTGTTGTGTGGCTTCGAACAGAGAAGAGACAAACTGCTCGGCAACAGCACGTCCCCAAGTCATTGCTTCCGCTTCGGAGGTGCTCACGATCCATAATCCAGTGCTAGACTCGTCCTCCCAGCCGTGTCTGGCATTTAGTTCGGCTTCTGTTGGGTTCTCGTATCCAAATCTGAAAAGGCGCTTCGTCAGCATAAAATGATGTTAGCAGGCGCCTACACGGAAGTAACGACTACTTTCCACCAACTTCTGCCCTTTGAGCAGCGATAAGCTAGTACGAACTATGGCTCCTTTGGAAACCGCCAAGTTTCCGTATACAAGACCACCTTTGGCGCAAAGGAGACCAGCGGCTTTCCAGTATAATTGGTTTCAGAACACTAGCGAGGTTTCAGCTGCTCACGCTTTGTCTGGGCGTTTGGATTTAGTGCATGGAGCACCGTCAATAGAAGAGGTCGGCACCGCGGGATACGGAAACGAACAATGTTTTGGCCTGCTGCGTGTAACAGCGCTTGCAACTGGGCGGAATTCGCCCATAACTCTACTCTTTGTACTTTAGCAAATATGCTGAGGATCGGCACAGCGGGTGACAAAAAATCGTCTGACGACGGACAAAGCGGGAAGTAGGAATGGTCGACATCATCAAACGTACGACCCTGATGGTGCGCAACGCAGAACGGGCCGCTCAGTGGTATGAAACTGTTTTTGGGATGAGCCGATGGATGGATGTGCCTTTTACTTTGTCAGGCACTCAGCTGGCTGCCGGCAAAAAAGGTGATCAGACTCGATTGGTGATCCTTAAATGCGACCATGATACGATTGGGATGATTGGCCTTCTGGAATGGCTGGACCCTAAGCAGGATGCGCCCGCCGAATTGCCGACAAAAATTGCCTTCGGCGCGCCAATTTTTGTTGTCGCGGCCAAGGATTGCAGGACATCTGTCGAGAGCGCGCGCGCCTTAGGATCGTTCATTTATTGCGAACCCTGTGATTCAACGGTCACCGGTGCGGATGGAAACGAAAAGCAACTAATCGCGGCCAGTTTCTTTGACCTAGACGGTTACTTCTTCGAAGTGAATGAGCACGTAAAATGAGAGAACTCGACGCCTTCGATGCTTTAGCGGCTGGCAAGTCCATCCATGACGACGCCAATTTCAGCTGGCGCGTGGCGCGGCATCCGGTGGGCAATGTCACACCAGATGACTTCAGCTGGGCACAGAGTGCGATTCCCGAGCCAGAACCGGGGCAGGTCTTGCTTAAGACACATTACCTTGGCCTTGCGCCCGTCATGCGCATGTACATGATGGGAGGCAGCCCGTCGGGCGAAGTGCCGCTCGGCATCGGCGATGTCATCCATGGCCGTGGGGTCGCCCAGATTATCAAGTCGCGCAATCCGAAATGGCGCGAAGGTGATCTCGTACAGGGCCAGATGGGTTGGCAGACTTACAAAGTCTCTGCAATGACCCCGCAAGAAAAATTCTTCCCAATGCCAAAAAATGGCCTCGCAGCAGCGCTAGGGTCAGGCGTACTGGGGATGACGGGGCTCTCCGCCTATGCGGGCCTGTTTCCAACTGGCGACCCGCGCAAAGGCGACCTCATGGTCTTATCGGGTGCTGCGGGCGGTGTTGGTTCAATGGTCGGCCAGATTGCAGCCAATGTGGTTGGTTGCGATGTCGTTGGCATTGCAGGTGGTGCAGACAAATGCGCTTTTGTTCGCGATCATGGCTGCTCTGCAGCAATTGATTATAAGAATGAAAATCTGGTCGAGCGGCTCGACGCGCTTAGGCCGGATGGCATTGATCTGTATTTTGACAATGTCGGCGGAGAAACCTTGGAAGCCTGTATGGAGCGCCTGCGCATGCATGCGCGCGTGGTTCTGTGCGGGTCAATCAGCGAGTATGCACGCACCGATCCCTTCGCTTTGGCTAATTATACAAGACTTCGCAGAACCGATAGCCGCATGCAGGGCTTCTTCGTTTACAATCACATTCACCGCTGGGATGCTGTCATGGCGGATCTGGCGGGCTGGATCCGTGAAGGCAAGCTTAAGCCGGTTCAAGACATCATCACGGGGTTCGAAAACATGCCCAAGGCCTTGGCCCAACTTTACTATGGGCAAAATGTGGGTGTGCAATGCTGCTCGGTGCGCGGCGAACCAAAGGATTGGCGATGACAGGTCTTCGTTTCCAGCGCGGGAATTATGTTGTCGCCGATTTGGATCGGGCGTTGACCTTCTATCAGGATGTTCTGGGCTTTCAGGTGAGCTACATCCTGCCCCCCAATCCAACGAGCTACTCCTATTCTGTGTTCGCTATTCCGGCCGAAGCCGTGATGCGCTTTTGCGTGCTCTCAACACATACGCAAGTGCGCGTTATGGCGCTAACTGAGGTTGCCAACCTTTCCTTGTCTGCAGTCCCCCACCCTCGCAGGTCTGCCATTGTGCTGGAGATTGGCGAACTTGATGCAGCAATTGCTGGCGCGCTCGCCTTAGGTCTCACCGTCTATGATGAGGAAGTTTTGCACACCAACGATGGGCGCATCGGCCGCGAAATCGGGATTGTCGACTTTGACGACAATCTTGTTGTGCTCTACAAAATTCTAGGAGAAGCATGATGGGGGATCGTTATCCAACAGCGCGGGCAGGCTGGACACTCACCGTTATGCTGACCATTGCATACATTTTTTCTTACCTAGATCGAAACATTCTTGGCTTGTTGATTGGTCCGATCAAGCAAGATCTGGGTTTGCGAGATGATCAGTTAGGCTATGTCATTGGTCCAGCTTTCGCGATTTTCTACGCGACTATGGGCCTTCCTTTTGGCTGGCTGGCAGATCGCGTCAAACGAACCCGTTTGGTCTCAGCCGGTATTGCCTTTTGGTCGTTGGCAACCGCTATGACCGGCTTCGTGACCGGCTTTTGGCAATTGTTCGCTGCCCGAATGGCAGTCGGGATTGGTGAAGCGGTATTGAGCCCATCAGCCATGTCGCTCATCGGTGACAGCTTTCCTGAAGAAAAGCGCGCCCGACCCGTTGCCTTTTATTCCGCTGCGCTTTCGCTAGCGGTTGGGTTAAGTGCCCTCGCGACCTGGGGCATTATCAGCTGGGCCAAAGGCTCTGCCACCATTGCCGTGCCACTTCTCGGCGACCTAAAGCCGTGGCAATTTTCCTTCGTTGCAGTCGGTCTACCGGGATTGTTGATCGCACTGATATTCCTGCTTCTGCCCGAACCGCTACGTCAGCCCGCCGTCAAAGGCGAGGAAGGTAATGGCGTGCGCGACGCTGCGCGCCTGATCGGCGGGAATTGGCAAGCCTATTTGGGTGTGATTTTGCTAGTCTGCGTCATGACGACAGTGACATATGGCCAAGGTAGTTTTGGTCCTGCTGCGTTTAACCGTGCCTATGGTTGGCCGACAGAAATTTACGCGCTTTACAATGGTATCGGCACGATGATCGTTGGGCCCGGCTCACTTGTTTTGACCAGTTGGCTGATTATGCGGATGCAGGCCAAAGGCATGTCTGATGCCCCTTATCAGGTTAGTATGTGGGCCTTTATCTTGATGGTTGTACTCTGCACTCTGCCGTTTCTGGTAAACATGCCAGTGGCCACGTTGGCGCTGAACATTCTAAGTACCATTCCCCTGTCGATGCTAACTGCTGGGGCGATGCTGGCGCTGTTGGCAATCACACCATCATCCGTGCGCGGCCAAGTGGTGGCGCTTTATTATGTTGCGATCAATATCACGGGCTTGTTCCTTGGACCTACAACGGTGGGCTGGCTGTCGACCAACCTGTTCGGCGAAGCCAACTTACGTTGGGCGATTGCCATATTGCCGGTCATCTTTGGCGTTATTCCTCTGATTTTGCTGCCAGCGATTGGTCGAGCCTATCGTTTACGCCTTGCTGCGCTGGAGCCTGCCAGCACATAGGCCTTAATCTTGAGTGCTAGACTGGCCAGATGTCAGCGATTAGGGGCGGACGGCGTGCTAGGGGGCAAAGCTGAATTCTCTGCATCAGCAGATGACTATGGGCCTATCACTAGGCCAATTCGCTAAGCGGCGTATCCAAATTTCATACACGCTTAAAGAGTCGCGGCTATACTGGCGTGCATGACATCCCCAGTCGATCCCAAGACAGTTCTGCGCGATGTGCTCTCCAGGCTAAGCGGTGCCCGTAGCCTTGCAGTTTCCATGGCCGCGCTGTCCGCCTTCCTCGTCGCGGCCTTCCTGCCCATCCCGGCGGCATACGAACTGTGGCGCGTGGATCAGGTGGCCGAATGGCGCGAAGTTCCCGTCCGGCTCGATGCTGTTGAAAAAAAGCCGCCGACCTTTGGCAAAGGCCCTTCCACTTGGCGCTATACTTTTACCGATCCTGAAACCGGCAAGCCGTTCGAGACCGCCGACATTGAGCCGGGCGATTTTCCCTTCACCGTCATGGGCTGGTCCACCATCGATGCCACCGGGCGTTCCTATAAGGCCAGCGTCGGCCAGACCATCTACGTGCGCCGCTCGGACGATGGCGAGCAGTATTTCCTCCGCCCAGGAGACCAGACGACCATGACTGCGCTGCTCGGCTTCAGCGGCCTCTACTGGTTATGGCTGATATCGGGCTGGCGGCGCAGAAGGCGCATGGGCTGACTTTGGCGCACTTGAGACTTTACGCATTTCGGCAGAACTTGGCCGAAAGGAGATGGTCTGGTTTGGGCTTGGCGTCGTCGGTAAGCTGCCGTTTGAGGTCTTGAACGCCATTAGCAGCGTTCGACCGATTACTGACATTGCGCGAATGCGCTGCATCCCACAGTATCACCCAAATTGGGTGATCATCAGGAGGCATTGTTGACCATCGAAACCGAGCGCCTCGTCTTGCGCCGCTGGCGAGATTCGGACCTTCCGCAACTGGCGGCCATTCACGCTGACGACGAGGTAATGGTCTGGCTAGGCTCAGGGAGGCTCACGCGAGAAGCGAGTGATACCTACGCCGCGAGATGTGAGGAACACTTTGAGCAGCATGGTTTTGGAATCTGGGCTGTCGAGCGTCGTAGCGATGGCGTTCTCGTCGGCGCAACAGGGCTTCGTCGCGCTCTGTGGAACGACCATCCCATGACGCCTAGCGTTGAGATCGCATGGCGACAGGGACGTTTCGCATGGGGCAACGGGTATGTCGCTGAAGCTGCACGTGCAGCATTAGCTGACGGATTCGGACGCGTGGGTCTCTCTGAGGTGAGGTCATGGACGGCGGCCACCAACTTGCGCTCTGAAAAGGTCATGCAGCGAATAGGAATGGTCAGGGCAAACTGGCTGGACTTTGAGTTGCCTACGCTGCCCGAGGGGCACGCCTTGCGCGCTCATGTCGTCTACACGGCCCTACCAGACTAACCATCTTCGTCTTTTTCCACTCTCATGCTTGGTGAAGGTGCATGAGCGCGCTGGTGTTTAAGTCTGCTCCCCGCTTGCAGCCATTTGGATGACGTCAAAGCGCTGCGACCAAGGGCTGCTTTCGAGAAGCTGCTAACATGTCCCAATTGGCAACCCTTGGCGCATAGCTGCCGGCGGCCTAGAGGTTCGCGGACAGAATCCGAAATAGATTTTAGCGGCACGTAAGCTCTAATTCAGAATGTTAAATGCGACCTATGTGCGTTATGCATGAAGCATCGCGATTTAGCGATTGCGCAGCGTGGCTTTACTGGCCCTGTCTTAGGTTGAAGTGGAGTCGCGCGGTGTGCTGGAATCGCCAACGAGGTGCGTTCATCGCGCAATTGCTTGCGAAAGCCCATTAACCGTCTGGCATCAGCACAAAAAGTAAATCAGATCATGTATAAATATGTCACATGAATTAGGTATCGACATAATAAAGATTTATGGGACTGAGATATGGAACCGGCGTTTCCCGTGCAAGTTTCCAACGTTTCCAAAAGCTTTGGTTCTAGCCAAGTTTTAGATAAGATCAGTTTTGATCTCTCAAAAAGTGAAATGACGGCGCTCATTGGGCCATCGGGGTCTGGAAAGACCACATTATTGCGAGGTCTTGCGCAATTGCTTCGGTTCGATAGTGGCAGTGAACTTAAGCTTTTTGGAATTGAGGCTGAAAGGCTGGGGCAGGACCGCGGTCAGATGCGGGAAACGCGTACTCGGATTGGTTATGTGGCCCAGAGCAGCAATTTGGTCGGGCGGCTATCACTGTTCTCAAATGTCGCAGTTGGTGGGTTGGGGAAACTACCACTCTATCGCGCTGTTTTAGGACTATGGCCCCAAGATCATGTTGAACGGGTGCTGGCCGCCATTGAACGGGTTGGCCTCAAGGACTTTACCACAGCACGTGCCAGCACCCTTTCGGGTGGGCAGCAACAACGCGGTGCCGTCGCCCGCGCCATTGCACAAGAGGCAGAACTCATTCTTGCCGATGAACCGGTCGCTTCTCTGGACCCCGTTTCGGGCAAGCGTGTTATGGAGCTTCTGGCTAACCTGAATGCACAAAGCGGCGTTAGCGTCGTGGTGAGCCTTCATAACATCGCCATGGCTCGTCGTTACTGTCAGCGCGTCATCGCCTTGCATCAAGGAAAAATTGTTTTCGATGGTCCCCCTGACACGATGAGCTCGGCTGAGTTGAAAACAATCTATGGCGAGGAATTCGATGATGCCCTCTGACACGTCAAAGCTAAAGGCCAACGGTACGTTTAATTGGCTGGTATGGGCATCATTAGCGTTGGCGCTTGCGTTTAGTTTCCATCCTGCCCAGATGTCGCGAACGCCGCTTCTGTTTGAAAATTCAGAGAATATGCAGCGCTTTGCGCAAGAGTTTTTGCGTCCCGACTTCGCGCAACTCCCCTATTATGCAGCCCAAATGCTCTTGACCCTACAAATTGCACTTTGGGGGACGGCATTGGCCGTGGTGATTGGTCTGCCGCTTGGTTTGTTGGGCGCGCGCAATGTCGCGCCAGCTCCTGTTGTTTTTGTGACACGACGGATCATGGATGTCCTGCGCTCGGTTAATGAATTAGTGCTAGGGACCATTTTCCTAGTTGCAGTTGGACTTGGGCCATTGGCTGGCGTGTTGGCGATAGCCGCCCATACAGCCGGGGTTTTGGGCAAGTTATTCTCCGAAGCTGTCGAGAGTATCGACATGCGACCGGTCGAAGGAATCCGAGTCACAGGTGCTCACGCTTTAGCACAAGTAGTTTGGGGTATTGCGCCCCAAGTCGCTCCTCTATGGACATCGTACGCACTTTATCGATTTGAATCCAACGCGCGCTCAGCAACCGTGCTCGGACTAATTGGAGCGGGCGGAATAGGTCAAGCGCTCTTTGAGGCTATCAACCGATTTGCTTATCGCGAAACCGCCGCCATCGCATTGGTCGTTGTGGTGGTGGTTGCAGCACTTGATCTTTTATCTGATGCAATACGGAGACGCTTATTATGAAGTGGGTCGGTTTTCTTCGCTCGCTGGTTTTTTTGGCAGTGGTGACAAGCGGATCATGCGCCCCACCACCGGAAGCCATTCGATTTTCGATTCTGTCGACTGAGAGTAGTGCCGCCACGCGACCCGATTGGACTCCTTTTCTGAACGATATGCGTACCGCCCTTGGTCAACAAGTCGAGGCCTACTTTGGTCCCAACTACTCTGTGTTGATTGAAGCCATGCGGTTTAAACAAACGCAATTGGGCTGGTTTGGAAATGCGTCCGCCCTTGAGGCCGTTGAGCGATCAGATGGCGAAGTGTTCGCGATCGCAGAGCGTGGCGGCTATTTTAGCCATATGATCGCCCGAACAGATAGAAATATCTCCTTGTCGAAAGTTATTGCCTGCGATGGGAGGTTCGACTTTGCGGCCTCCGACCCCCAATCAACCTCAGGCACATTGTCCCCAAACGCGTATTTATGGGGGCCTAATAATCTCGACCCTATGCGCTGTTTCAAAACGTCTAAAACAGCAAATCACGAAGCAAATATACTGGCTGTATCGAATGGCTTGGTTGATGTTGCGATTGTAGATTCAAGTGTTCTCAGCCGAGTTGCAGCAAGGGCACCAGAAGCAACTCAAAACCTAACCGTTATCTGGACGTCCCCGCGCCTACCTGATGACCCAATGGTTTGGCGCAGAGACTTGGACCCGGCGTTGAAGTCAAAGATACGTGCCTTCGTTACGACCTATGGCCAAGCACCGGGGTCAGTTGGTGAGCAACAGCGAGCGGTGCTTTCAAAGCTGGGCCTCAAGAAATTTACGATCGCTGACAATCGCCACTTAGCGACAACGAAAGAATTGAAAGCATGGTCCAAACTAATTGATGCGAAAAGACGCGCTTCAACAGCCGAAATTGCAGCCGCGCAAGCAGAGATTAGCCAAGCTCGGGCCTCGCTACCCTAACATTTACATGGAGAACCAATATGCGCCTGAAAAATTTCAGTTTGATCGCCATTGTGGGAGCAACCTTCCTGCATTCGCTACCCTTATCGGCACAAGAGTGGGCGCTAGATCCGGGCTATGATTTGCCACGCAACGCCGCCATCAAACCGGCAGCGGTCGATGATTTCGCCCCTTTAGTTGGAATGCCAATCGCCGCCCCCTTGTTTTTTGGTGCTGAAGCGAGCGAGTCTCGAATTTTGGCTGAAGTTGCTCCGGAAGGTGATTTAACTTTAGAGCTTTGGCTACTCGATCATGTGAACAATCCTGTCGGGGCGCTCTTGAGTGTCGGTGAGACCCATCTTGGATACATGACCGGGCGGGCAGCTTTCGGTGTGCGATCGACACTCAACAAGCAAATACTGCCACGTCGCGGCTACAAGTCAAACTGGCGACACCTCGTATTAACCAGAAGCGGGCCGAGTTTGACTTTATATGTTGATGGCGCTGCAGCCGCAACTTCAGTTATTTCACCAGGAACGCTCCAGGCTGGCCCAATTCGGCTCGACGCATATTTGAAGAACGAGCCAAGCATGCAAGTGGCCAATTTGGTTCAAGTTGTATCGGTTGATCCAAAAGCTCTGTCTGCCCTCGAGGTGATGGAGCGTTTCACTGCCCGCACGAAATTGGTTGATGAAGGTCGAATTTTTGCCAATCAAATGCATTTTACCCAGCCACCCTACCTCAACACGCCATCTTTGACTTCGATGGAGCTTTCGTTTGAGTTTGACCGTGCCGCAACGTCTACCATTGAAGTTGGGACAACCGAAGCCGACTTGAAAGTGGTCGGCACACAGATGTCTCCAGCTCGGCTGCATGGCGCACGGCTCAAGGATCTGAGTCCTGATACCCCCTATTTCTACCGCGTCAGCGGACGCGATGAGGCCGCCAACATGATTAGCTCAGGGCTGCTTAGTTTTCGGACAGCGCCATCACCTGGTAGACCATTCACCTTTGTTGCAATCGGCGACACCGAAGCGCGCGCGCATGTCAATAATGCTATTTCCCAGCAGATCTGGCCGGAACGACCAAATCTCATGCTGATTGCCGGCGATTTGACTGATGGTGGCAGTGTAGAGCGACGCTTTGAATGGACACACGAATATTTCCGCGGCATGGGGCCCTTGTTTGGTCGGGTTCCGGTTGTCGCGGCGATTGGCAATGGCGAGCAAGAGCTAAAATGGTTTCGTCATTATCATCGCCAGCCAGAGCCGGAAAACTATTACAGCCTTGTTTATGGCGACGTCGAATTCTTTGTTCTGGATTCTTACCTCAAGTATCGCGAGAAAAGTGACCCGGGATTTCGAGCAAGACAGCGGGCTTGGCTCGAACAAGCCCTCAGCAAATCTAATGCAAAATGGAAGATCGCACTGCATCACCACGATACCAGAACCTCTGATGAAGACGATTATGGTAATTCATGGCGTGGTACTTCGCAGCACGGCGACTCTGAGGTTCAGACTGATTTTGTGCCTTTGTTCGAACGCTTCGGAGTAGATTTGGTTGTGTTTGGACATTTGCACTCGTATGAGCGGAGTTGGCCGCTTCGTGGTAATCAAGTCGATATTGAGAAGGGTGTCACCTACCTTCAAGTAGGAGGTGCTGGTGGCAATCTTGAAGACTTTGCACCCAATAAACCATGGTTCTCGCGGCAAACATTCCGGGATCACCATTACGCCGCAATCAGCGTTTCAGACAGTGCCTTGGACATTCGCGTCGTGGATATGTCAGGCCGATTACGGGATCAGTTTCAGATTAAACCTGCAAACAGAGCAAAAAACTAGGTGGCCAACACCGAAGTGTCATAATTATGGCCTATGGTCCAAGGCGAAACATTCTGAATACTTATATTCAGTTCTGCGGCTTGGATGATGGAGGATTTGGTTATGGCAAATTGGCGTAGCATGTTGCTGGCAACAACGGTGGCTTGTGCAAGTGTCGGCTTTTATAGTGCGGCGGAAGCCCAAGCCGTGCGTGGTCGCGTAGTGGATACCGACACGGGCGCTGCGATTAAGGGCGCATTGGTAACAACCCCATCAGGTGCGTCGACATCTACCGGACCGGATGGGTCGTTTGTTTTGGATACGGGCATCGACAGCCAGATCACAGTTTCAGCAATTGGTTACGATGCAAAAACGGAAGCCTTTGAAAAAGAGCGTGGGTTTGAGATTCGCTTGAAGCAGGCGGGTGAACTTGTCATTGTCCGCGGCATACGCTTGGGCCAAGCCCGCGCATTGAACGACCAGCGCTCTGCAAGCAACACGGTCGCCGTCCAATCAGCAGATGAAGCAGGTCGCTTTCCCGACAACAATGTTGCTGAATCACTCTCCCGCCTACCTGGCGTAACCTTGGTGCGCGATCAACAGACCGGCGAAGGGCAATTGGTCACGATTCGTGGTCTCGATAGCGGGCTTAACGTCTTTACGGTAAACGGGGTTCGGCTGGCTCAGACACAGACGGATCGGCAAATCGCGCTCGATACGTTGCCAACGGACGGCTATCAACAGCTACGTGTCTCTAAAACGTCAACGCCTGACATGGATGGCGATGCGATCGGGGGAACGGTTGATTTGATCACCCCTACCGCTTTTGACCGCCGCGGAATGCATTATGGACTCGCAGTCGAAGGGTCATATCAAGATCGCGGCGATGGGCGAGGTACGAAAATCTCCGGCAACTTCTCCAATGTTTTCGGCTCGTCTGAGAATTTTGGAGTTTATGTTTCCTTCTATGCCGGCGCGCGAGACACGGTGTCGGAAGAGAGTGAGAATGAAGGCGAATGGGAACCGTTCTTGTGGCGCAGAGACGCCAATGTCGCCATTGATGAAAACTCTTTGTTCCTTCCAGGAGTCGGACTTGACCTCTATGAAAATTCACTGGAGCGATTTGGGGGCAATTTCTCATTTGATTGGCGCCCCAATGACGCCACCAAGCTCTATATGCGCGGTCAATTTGGTCAGTTTGATCGGTCAGTGATCAACAATGGTCTGGTAGTACGCTCGATCGCCTCCCCTCGCTTAGCCACGCCGACCGCTCCTGCGGGCAGCTCGCTTTGGTCTGCTAACGGTCCAGGTGGCGTCTATGCACCGGCACGTATGCGTGTTGATCGCTATTTTGGCAGCCGCGAAATCACCAAAGCTCAAGGCTTTGTTGCACTTGGTGGCGAGTGGAGCAAAGATCGGCTGGATGTATCGGGTGAAATTTCTCAATCAACCGGGGAAGAAAGCAATCAAAGTTACTCTCTCGAGTATCGGGCTGACGGCGGTCTCGCCGGCACCTTCGATGATTATTTCCTGACCAATGGCGTCACGTTTGATACGTCTGACGAGCGCTTTCCTTTGTGGAATCTAGCCGGCAACGGCTCCAGTTTAGTTTACGACGATAGCTTGTTCCGCTTCAACGGCGGTTCAATCAATAATGACGAGATCACCGACGAAAAGACAACTGCTAAAGCCGATATTCGCTTTCGTTCCAATAAGGGTATCTTCGAATCGCTTGGTGCAGGCATCAAGTTTGTTCGTTCCAGTCGCGCTCGTGATCAAAATCGTGAGTTGAACGCATCTTCAACAGAGGTAAACTTACTTGCCCCCACAAGGTCAACTGCCGCTGCGCGTGGCCTTGTTGGAGCAGACTATGGCTCGGTGTTCAACGGGGCCTACTCAGGCAATCGACGCTTCGGCACGCTTTATAGTCCAGATGGAGTTCAAAGCTTTCTTCGTGGCCTGACCTCTGGATTGGAACAAGCAACGATCACTTCCAACCGGCAAAATGACAGCAGTGGCGAAGAAGATGTCTTGGCCATTTATGGCCTCACAAAACTAAAGCACAAAGCTTGGGACGCAACGATTGGGGTGCGGGTTGAGCGGACTGAAGTTGAAAACACCTTTTGGCGTACAGACACCGGTACGGGCGGCGTAACAGGTAACACGACGTCTAACTCAGATTACACCAATGTGCTGCCGAGCATCCACGTGAACTATCGACCAAATCCAAACATTGTTGCACGCGGCGCTATTTGGACATCGATCTCACGACCAGAATTTCAAAACATTTCCGCACGTGAATCTGTAACTCGCAATGCCCAAGGACAGATCACAGCGATTTCGCGCGGCAACCCCAACCTAAAGCCAACCGAATCCTTGAACTTCGATCTTGGATTTGAATGGTACAATCAGCAAGTCGGACTGGTTCAAGCTGCCATTTATCACAAGGACATCAAAAAGTTCATCTTCTTGAACAATGCTGTCTCCGCCTCCAGCCTTAATCCGGATGGGGTCAACATTTCCCAGCCTCTGAACGGCACGAGTGCAACGGTCAGTGGCCTTGAGTTTGGTGTCCAACAACAATTGCGTTTTCTACCCAGTCCGTTTGACGGTCTAGGCTTTATTTTCAACGCAACCCTTCAAGAAACTGAGGCTAGCACAGGCGATCCAACCCGCTTACCCTTGGGCCGAGACATCATCCCCCTGATCAATTCCCCGGACAGCCAAGCCAATCTTTCTATTTTCTATGAGAAGTTCGGCTTTGAAACACGTCTATCCTACAACTACAGCAACAAATATATCGAAGACACACGTGATAATGGTGTCGACAAATGGATCCAAGCTTGGGATCGTTTAGACTTCTCGGCACGCTACAATTTTAAGGATACGGGATTGTCGATCAGTTTTGAAGCGCAGAACCTTCTAGATAGCCATGCATATTGGGCTACAAAAGGGGAGTCTTCTGCTTATCAGAAAGACTATGTGGAAGCGGGTCGGAGCTTCTTCCTAACGCTCACTTACAAGCATTAAAGAGAGCCATCAGGCACCATAGCAACACTCAATCGCAAATCTGACGCGCCCCTGCTTCTTTATCAAGCTGGGGCGCGCAATATTCACCTATCAGAGGCGACCCCCCCCCCAATTCACCAGAATCACCAGCCACGAAGTGGACGGTCATCCCGCAATAACCTTCGGTGTCGGGATGGAGCTGGTCCGGCACTAAAATTGCATCGAGAGCCTTAAATATGAGAAGAGGCGCTAGCTGACTCCAATTAGCACCCCAATGATGCATCAACTAAACCTCTGCCCGTTTTCAAATGCGGAAGGTGCGCTTACTGTTTGACCGATGAAGCCGTCTGATTCTCCAGCTACCTTGTCACAACAAAACTCGCCTCAAGCGTTTCGCAAAGATGGTGCAATTAGCATTGGGGCCTTGCGCGCCTTTGTTGCTGTCATCGAGACCGGCAGCTTTTCAAAAGCCGCAGCGGAATTGGGTATGACGCAACCCAACATATCAAACCAAATCAGCAGCTTAGAGACAGCGTGTGGATCGCGTTTGATCAATCGGCGCAATACAACTCAGCTTTTGACGGAATTGGGCCGAGAATTATTTGTTCGCGCGCGGCTGGTTATCAGTCGGATGGATGACTTTGAGGCAATGGCCGATGAGTTTAATAATTTGCAGCGTGGTAGATTGGTGGTTGGCTTCTCCACACCGCCTATCGCATTGGGTCTCGTAAGTGCCTTTATGAAAGCCCACCAAGGCGTGCAGATTGTAACGCGGGCGGGCAATACGGCATCTTTACTCCAAGATGTAAGCGAGTGTCGCGCCGATATTGTGATCCTGTCTCTTTTGGAGCCAAACGAAAATCTGTCTTGCCGTTTTCTCGGGCGGCAGGCGCTGAATGTCTTGGTGCCTGCAGATCACGCTTGGTCGAACCGAAAGTCGATCAAGCTAAAAGAATTAGTTGGCCAGAAATTTGTTACTAGGGAAAACGGTTCCGTCACGCGCGCTTTGGCAGAAACAGCATGCAGCTTGGCCGGGGAGCCATGGCAACCCGTCCTCGAGGTAGCAAGCCGCGAAGCCGTAAAAGAGGCCGTTGCCCACCAAATTGGTCTCGGTTTCGTGCTAGAAGGCGAGATTGGTGAGGACAGCCGGTTTCATGCAGTTCTTGTTGAAGATCTTTCACAAACAGCCGGTGTTTTTCTCGTTGGGCTCAAAGAAAGCATGGAAATTCCAGCTGTCTCGGCGTTTATAGAACTTGCCACTAAGGGTAACGTAATATAAATAATGGGGATGAACAAAATTTACTTATAAGGAATTCAAATGACCGCTGAGGCAGCGTTTCCCCCAATCAAAGACGAAATACTAGCGGTTTATGGGATAAAGGCAAATAAAGCGTATGGCTTGCACAACATCAATCAACTCCAGCATGCCCTGCAAGCGGCAGCTTTAGCCGAGGCCAAAGGGTTACCCTCTTCAATGGTGATCGCGTGTCTGCTGCACGATGTTGGACATATGGTTCATTCCTTGGGCGAGGCTCCAGCCGAGGTCGGTGTTGATGATCGACATGAAGAGCTCGGTGCAAATTGGGTTCAACGGCATTTTGGTCAAGCCGTTAGTGAACCGATCCGCCTACATGTCCAGGCCAAACGTTATCTCTGTTCGGTTGATCCAGTCTATGAAGCCAGCCTTGCCCGTGACTCTGTAATGAGCTTGGCCTTGCAAGGTGGGCCGTTGAGCCTGAATGAACAAGAAGAATTCTTGAGGACACCTTTCGCACAAGAAGCGATTTCTTTGCGGCAGATTGACGAAACTGCCAAAGACCCCACGGCAATCACACCGACACTCGAAGATATTCTTGATCGCCACCTCACTGCAGCACTCGCCAAGGGCTAGGGTCTGTCTCCTTTTCAGAAACTTGAGTCTGTATAAATGTTTTATAAATCAGGTTCCTAAACTCGAGGGTCTGCTTGAGTTAAAAGGCAGCTCTCATCTAGAATTAGCGGAGCAACGACGATGCGCCTTAAACTGATTGCTTGGATGGCAACGGCACTTATTGTGTCCTTGGGGACGAGCGCCACTTCGCAAGACAGATCGCTGGCGAGCAGTCCGCAGAGAAGTCCTGCTTACTCAAGCCCGATAGTCATTCAACTGAGCGAACCAATCCGCCGCATCGCTCTCTTGGGGTGTATCCGGCAGTACCAACCTGTCCCGGCGTTGCATTCCTATGTGGATGCGCGTCCTGACCTCTCGATCTGGGTTGGCGACAACATCTATGTGGATACTCAAGATAAACCTGAGCTGATCGCTCAAGGGTATGAAGCTCTGGCGCGCTTGCCGGGCTTTTCACAATTGCGCGCGATGGGGCAGCACATTGCAACCTGGGATGATCATGATTACGGCGACAATAATGCTGGCGCTGAATATCCACTAAAGGCGGAAACTACGCGGCTGTTTACGCAGTTTTGGGGCTTGCAAGGCCAGCTACCCCATCCAAATGACGGCATCTATCACGACCGCATTTATGAGCATGGCGGACAGCGCCTTCACGTCATTATGCTTGATGTCCGCACACATCGCGATAAACCCGATGGAAAAGGCGACATATTGGGAGAGCGCCAATGGCAATGGCTAGAAGGTGCTCTAGAAGTAAGAGCTGACCTAACCTTACTGGTCAGCGGCTCCCAAATATTCCTTGACCGGGAAAGTGGCTCTGAAACTTGGGATCAATATCCAAAATCACTTGACCGATTGATGCGGTCTATACGCCAGGCCAAAAGCGAGCGCCTCGTGTTCATTACGGGGGATCAGCACTATGGCGAGGTTGCTAAAAAAACCGGTGCGCTTGATTTTGATGCGATCGAGCTTCAATTTGCGGGGCTAAACCAAACCGAAGAGCCTGAGTTCAATTCGTATCGCGACAGCCCGGCGGCGATTTCAGTTCACAGCATGGGCCTCATTGATGTTCAATGGTCAGATGATCGGATCAACAAAGCGCACCTAGTTTATCGTACTGTTGACACAGAGACGGGTAACACCGAGTTCACTTATCGTGTTAATTTTGATGCATTGACATTGTCGATGGATTTTCCCGCTGAACGATTTTTCTTAGGCGAACAAAAGATCAAAATCGCGACGCGGATGCCCCAGCTTCAAATTCGTTACACGTTAGACGGCACAGACCCAAATCACAATTCCCAACTTTACAGTGAGCCTTTTTCGATCAGGGCTGCAACTCAAGTCAAAGCAGCTTATTTTGATTCAACCGGCTTCAAGAGAAGTCGGGACTTTGCAGCTTCATATTCACCTGTGGTGTTGAACCCCGCCGCGCAAGTCAATCGCACAGCCAGCGGCCTGCGCTATCGCTATTTCGAGGGCGAATTCCAACGCATGCCAGATTTTAGAGCCGCCACACCTCGAGTAGTGCAGACGGGTACTAGTCAAGACTTTGATGTAGCTCGCTTAGCACGTCGGAAGAACCATTATGGGATTTGGTTTGAGGGCTTTGTTGAGATCAACAGCGACGGTCTCTATCGCGTGAGCGCAACGTCTGACGATGGCGCAGTCGTTTTTTTGAATGAGGCGCTAATCGTCGATAATGATGGTTCACATGCCTCCCGCACCCGTTCAGGCCTTGTCGGGTTGAAAGCGGGCCTACACCCGATTAGGCTTGGATATTTTCAAGACACAATGGGCGCTCAACTATCATTGACCTTTGAGCAAAAGACCGAGAATGGATTTGTGCCAGCGGCATTCAGTTTGTGGCACTGAATCGGCTTTGTGTTATTCAATTAGGCCAAACTAAAACTACGGCCCTCCCGACAATACTATTCCGACGCGGGCAATGTCCGCTTTGGAGCTTCACCAAAGTTGCCATAGACGGCAACCCTTGGCGCAAAGCAGACACGCCGCGCTAGCCAAAAAATCATCATCAAATGTCCCGTTCTGGTAGCTAAAGCGGCGACTTAAGACGACTTACATGCAACGACACACTGCAAGTTATGGCCCCTTCAACATGACTTGCGAAAAAATTCATCAAAACAACACGGTAAAAGCATCGGCAAGTCCCCTCCTTATATCTTGCAATTCTGCCTCAAATCCAACTCACTCTGACGCACTCTGATTTAGCTGACTTACCCGCCAATATATCCAAGGCAATAAGCCATGTTCGGCTAACCAACTGCAGCAGACCTCTAGGTTCAGCCAAAGCAGCATGTCTGCTTGGCGCCAAGGGTTGCCATTTAAGGCGGGTTGGCGGTTGCTCGAAAGGAGACATTAATGAGATGGCCAGATAGGCGGACTTAACTTAGCCGAATGCCCTAAAAATTTATGGCTGAATTTTAAGGGGTAGGTTACAAGGGGTACCGGCCGCTCTGAAATATCGTATAGGTTAGTTTATGAGAGACTTGATTTGGTTTGAACCGGGAATACCTTTAGCTCCCGAAGTAATCAGCTCAGCAGAAGGCAGCCTTGGGGTGATTTTACCTCAAGATTACAAGCTTTTGGTCACAAATCATTCTGGTGCAAGCAATCCAGAAGTGTCTGAATTCCTTTATAATGATGGACGAAGAGAAAATGTAGGGAATTTCGGTACGCTCCTAACGCTTCAAAATGGCAGCACCGAGTCTGTTTTTGAGGCCATGACTAACTTAGAAAATCAGCTCCCTGAAAGTGTAATACCTGTGGTCTACACTGGATCGGGTGACTGCGTATGTCTTGATTATCGAAACTCAAAGTTGCCTAAGATTGTTTACTTCGCCCACGAACGAAACGGAGAGCAATCAATTGTCTTTTTGGCAGACAGTTTTACCGAGTTTCTAGATATGCTTAGAGTGCCGTTGGGCGATTAGGGCTGGATGGTGACCCGCCACGGTGATCCGCGCCATTCATTCGAAGACGCAATTTACCTTTCAACGTCCACTTTCGCCCCCCGCGCGCCCCAAAGCAGACTTTCCGCAATCGGCCAAGTTCGGTCGAAATGCTGACTGTTTCAAATGCACTAAAGTTGGTTATGCTGAAGTTCGTTTGGCCTCCCGCATAGCAGACATCTAGACAGCATCGCCCTTATACGACGCTTACTTGAGGGCCAAACTTTACATGCTTTGAGCCGTTCAATCGGATTGTTTATATCAATGACTCGATGTGCTGATTGAGCGACAGGACGGGAAGTCCCTCAGGTCGCATCTGCTTACATTCAAGAAAAGGAACAGGGCCTGTTCCTTTCCCCCGCGCTCATCAGTCCAATTGCACAGAGCCTCTTGTTGACGATTTACGCAATAGTGCTTGACGCCACCTCTTTTTTGCGATTACCTTATTGACTAAATCTATTATAAGCGCGTTGCGCAAAAAAGGGCGGAAAAATGAAACAGGCAAAAGCACGGGCTGTAAGCCCTTCCTTGTTGGTACTGATTGCGACGTTGGGTTTCTCAGGTCCTGCTTTGGCTCAGGGCGCGCCTCAAACTGATGATCCGGCGATTGAGACCATCATCGTTGTCGCCCAAAAGCGCGAGCAAGCCGCGCAAGATGTGCCCATCGCCTTGTCGGTCTTCTCTGCCTCTGCGCTAGAGCGCGCTCAGATCGAAGATGCGACGGACATCCAGTTCTCGATTCCCAATGCTGTCTTGACCGGCAATGACCGGTTCACCTTGCGCGGCATAGGCACCAATGCTCTGGGATCTTCTGATCTAGGTGTGCAATCCTTCGTCAATGGTGCAGCAATTGGTTATTTGCCTCAAAATGAGTTTTTTGACCTCGCGCGTTTAGAGGTTCTGCGCGGTCCACAAGGGACGCTTTATGGCCGAAACACAACTGGCGGTGCGATCAATGTGATTACGCAAAAGCCCAAGGCAGAATGGGGCGGTGAAGCTAGTTTGCAGCTCGGCAATTATGGCGGCATTCGTGCGGGTGGAGCAATCAACATCCCCTTGGGCGAACGTATCGCAACGCGTTTGTCGGGCTATGGATTGAGCCGTGAGGGCTACACGGAAAACCAAGGGACGGGTAATGGGATTGATGGTCGCGATCAGTGGGCTTTACGATGGACAACAACATTCGATTTAGGCGAGAACACTGACATTACCTTCGTTTACGGTAAGTACGAAGAAGATTCCAGCCGCGCCCGTGAAGGAAAAAGGCTATGCAAAGCCCATCCGGTTTTGGGTTGTGATCCGCGCGAGCTAGGGTTTGATTCACCTGACGCTAACACAACGATTCTGCAGACATTATCTCGCATCTTCACGCCATTCCCGGCTGGTGGCAATATTTATGCCGGTGCGCCTAATCCATCGGACTTGCGCGCCGTAAACGCCGACACCGACCCACGTTACAAGCTAGATCAAACCTTCGCGACATTGAATATAGAACACAATTTTGATGACTTCACTTTGTCGGGTATCTTCGCTTGGTCTGAGGGCAGCACTGAGCAAAATACCGACTGGGATAATGCGAAATTGCCATTTCGTTTCACTCGACCGATTACTTACACCGCCGCACGCGGTCAGGTAATCACCACAGACCAATTGATCACAACTGACAGCTTCACGTCGCAGACGGAAACCCAAACAGGCGAAATCCGTTTAGCAAGCAGCTTTGAGGGACGTTTCAACTTCTTAATCGGTCTGTTTACCCTCGATGGTGAAAGCGCTGGCGGCTTTGAAACTTGGCACCCATCCATTGAGCTTTTCCAGAAAGCCAATGGTCGACCAGAGGAGTCTTGGCGGGTATCGGCTTTGTCGCGCAATGGCAAAAACAGCACAGACGCGGTATTTGGAGAGGCGTATTTCAAAATTTCCGATACTTTGCGTTTGACACTGGGCGCACGCCAAACAGACGAGAAACGCTCTGGCGAGTCGCGCTCAATCGTCTTGGCACCGGTTGGTCCTTGGGTTGCATCTAGCTTTTCGGGGTCTAAGGCCACTGGCAAAGTGGCGCTCGATTGGACACCCGACTTGAGTTTCACTGACCAGACTTTGATCTATGGTTCTTATTCGACGGGCTACAAAGGTGGCGGGTTGAATAACTCGAACTCCGCGCCGACTTATGGTCCAGAAGAGGTCATCGCCTACGAAGTTGGTGCCAAAAACACTCTAGCTGGCGGGCGCGTACAGGCGAATGTAACGGGCTTTATCTATGAATATACCGGCCTTCAACTTGGGCAGCGGATTAATGGCGGCGTGGTGACGCGTAATGCTGATGCCGATATCTGGGGCCTAGAGGGCGAATTCCTCTACGCACCTAGCCGCAATTGGCTGTTTGATATGAACCTTTCTTATCTCAATACTGAGATTGCCAACTTCGTCTCAGAAGACGCCGCTAATCCGGCGCAAAGCCTGACCGCAACGACACCCACCGTGGCGGTCAATCTGGCAGGAAATGAACTGCCCCACGCACCAAAGTCCAAGATCAAAGTGGGCGGTCAATATACGACTGCCGCGTTTGCAACCAATTGGACTGCAACTTTCCGTTTAGATGCCGTTTGGCAAGACAAGTATTTCGCCCGCGAGTACAACAGTCCAACTGACCGGATTGATGCTTGGGGCGTGATTGACTTGCAAGCTCGCCTTGATAATCGCGAAGAAGGTTTCTCGATTCGGGCTTTCGTCAAAAACGTCAGTGATGAAGACAATATCACCAATATCATCATCGAGGATGCGCTGGTTGGTCGTTACCGGAATGTCCGTTTGCTAGAACCCAGAACATTTGGTGTGATCTTGGAGAAAAAATTCTAGGACAATTGTGACGTGGTGATATCAAAGATATCTTCTTCGGGCCAATACAATGAAAATGCGGGAAACCCCCATATGTTGGGTCTTCATAGGAAGGCCGGGTAAGACCTAACAATGACGTCTGATTCCGCGCTTCAGGAAGGTATGATGAAAACTGTGGTTGAAAGCTTTGAAACCGTCGCGTTGCGTACACACTTGGAAGCCAATAATGGCATAAAGGGGCTAGAGCTGCTCCAACCACATGAGGTAGATAGAGCGGTCAAGCTGTTCCAGCGCGATGGCTTTGTGGTTGTCACTAACGTGTTGGATGAAGAGCAGACAAGGTTCTTGGCCAATGGTTGCAGCGAGGTCGCAGCCCAGATACTCGCTTTGGATCACGAGCGCAGCGGTAATCGCGGTTCGCATCGCTATTCCTTTGGTGGTTCAAGCCTGACTCGCAGCCAGCTTCACCGCCCCGAATGGCAAATGTTACTCGAGATTGCGGTGGTAGACGAGCTTGTGACGGCGATATTCGGTTCGGGTGATTATTCGCTGCGCGCTGCGAGTGGTGATTTTTGTTTGCCCGGTGCAACCGGCTATCAGCCACTTCATTCAGATGTAAGCGACTGGATTAGCCCGACAAAGTCTCGTTTCAGCTCATTTCACGATCCACGTGGCCAACTGACAATTCGCGACCTACCGTGCCCCTATGTTTGCGTGAATTTTTTGCCTCAAGATGTTACACGTCTCAATGGGCCAACCCGGCAAATTCCTGGAACTCAGCATTCACGTGTTCCGATCCCAACACTTGAGGACGAACCTGAATGGATGCGGTTGAGCACTGTTTGCCCAGCACCTGCAGGGGCCATCATGATCCGCGATGTGCGCGCCTGGCATGGCGGCACGCCCAATATATCAGATAAGATGCGGGCAATTCCCAATCTCGAATTTTACGCGCCATGGTTCCGTGAGCCGATCGTTCCAGGAATTAGCTATTCCGATCACAAGAAACTATCCAAGCGCGCCCAATTCCTCTCGCGATTCTGTGTTGCCGATTCCAGTGAACCAATGAAGACGGGGGCAACTTTATGGGCTCCGTAGTGTCCGCTTGGGCTTCACGACTGTGAAGTATCGTCGGCTTGGTAGAACCGCGCTAAAGGTCAGCGAGTTGTGCTTGGGCACGATGAATTTCGGCCCGCGGACCTCGGAAAAAGAAAGCTATGAAATTCTGGACCATGCCGTCGAATTAGGCATCAATTTCATCGATACTGCGAACCAATATGGGGGCCATCTGCGCGTTGGAGCGACGGAAACCATACTTGGCAAGTGGCTGTCTGCCAAAAGTGGACGCCGCGACAATCTGGTACTGGCAACTAAAGTCTATGAGCCCATGTCGAGTGACATTAATGATCGTGGCTTGTCAGCCCGGCATATTCAAAAGGCCTGCGACGCCAGCTTGAAGCGCTTGCAAGTCGATCACATCGATCTTTACCAGTTCCACCATATCGACCGAAAAGCGCCGCCCGAAGAGATTTGGCAGGCTACTGATCGGCTTATCGCCCAAGGCAAGATCACATATGTCGGGTCGAGTAACTTTCCCGGTTGGAAGATTGCTCAGATGAATGAAAAGGCGGCAGTCAGAAACCGCCTTGGACTGATCTCAGAGCAAAGCCTTTATAATCTGATCGAACGACGCGCAGAACTAGAAGTCATCCCGGCCGCGCTAGAATATGGCTTAAGCGTGATTTCTTGGAGCCCGCTTGCCGGGGGCCTGTTGTCGCTCGATTCAGGCGAGGATGGCGGACGACGGCGGTCAGATGCAATCAAAACGGCAAGGGAAGCGAGGCAGGATCAGCTTACGCGTTTCAGTCAGGTTTGCGCCGAAATAGGAGAAGCCCCAAGCGCAGTCGCCTTGGCTTGGACATTGCATCAAGCAGGTATCGCCGCGACCATAATCGGCCCGAGCAATAAAGAACAACTGACCTCAATCGCACATGTACCCGACATCGTGTTGAACGCCGATATTCTATTGAAAATAGATACTATTTTTCCACCTTGCGGCTCAGCGCCTGAAGCTTATGCATGGTAGGCGCTGAACCCCCCAACTCCGCCAACACGAGCAGCGATTGGCAATCAGGGCAGGTTTCAGTGTCTGGCGGGTACTTGGCATACCACCGCACGGGAGGCTCTGGACCAGTACTGGTTCTGTCGCATGGTTTGACTGACAATGGTTTGTGTTGGAGCAGACTTGCTAGAGCCTTGGAAGACGACTTTGACATTGTCATGTTGGATGCGCGAGGGCATGGGACAAGTTCGCGATTGCCAGACGGCGCGCATTTCAACGCTGGTCGAGACATTGCCGAAGCAGTAGAGGCTCTTGGCTTGAGAACGCCAATCGTAATGGGTCATTCGATTGGTGCGCTCGCGACAGCAACCTTTGCCGCTGACTATCCCCACCTCGTCTCAAGAGTCATTTTAGAAGACCCACCGTTTGTTCCCGCTTCTGACTTATCGTCACGAATGGGTCGCAAAGAGAAGTTTCGCCTTCAAGTCTTGCGTTTGCAAAGCATTTCGGACGCCGAAATCACCCAGATGGGCAAGGAAGCAACACCCGACTGGCACGATGATGAGTTTCCAGCCTGGACTCTCGCCAAGCGGCAAGTCGACCCTGACGCCATGCCGGTCGCATTTCCATTGTGGCAAGCTGTGATCGAGAAAATTCTTGTGCCAACCTTGCTAGTCTATGGAGAGCAGGCACGTGGCGGATTGGTGACACCCCAAGTTGCCGCTGAAGCGATGAGGGTTAACCCGCGCGTTCAGTCTGTCGAGGTTCAACAAGCGGGACACAATATCCGCCGCGAGAATTTCCCTGCTTATCTAGCTGAGATACGTAAATTTCTGCTTGAAAATAAAGAGACATAAATAGCTGGGGGATGAAAAGTGGCAACTCTAGAACAGCCTAAAGGCCCGGCAATGACCGAGCAAAAGCGGAAGTTGACTATCCCTTTGAAGCTTGCGTACGGCTTGGGTCAGGCGGGCCAAAACGGTGGTTTTGATGCAGCCGTTGCGTTCATCTTCTTTTATTATTCTGCGGTCCTTGGGCTGTCGGGTACGTTGGTCGGTGCGGCTTTGGCTGTCGGTTTGGCGGCAGACGCCTCTGTCGATCCTGTGATCGGGTCTTGGTCGGATAACCTCAAGTCTAAATATGGTCGTCGATTGCCTCTTATGGCTATCTCTGTGCCGCTGATCGCATTATCCTTGGGATTGCTGTTTTCACCCCCAATAGGCCTTGGTCAGATCGGTTTATTCGCGTGGCTGGCTGTAATGTCGGTTGCGGTCCGAAGCTTTATCTCATTGTTCAACGTGCCCTATATTGCGTTGGGTGCGGAATTGACGACCGACTACGCCGAGCGAACCAGTGTCGTCGTTTATCGGGCCTTTACTGGAATTTGTTCTGGTGTCGTGGTGACCGCTATCGGCTATTCGATCTATTTCGCAAATGGTGGCCTTCAAAAGCCTGATGGATACCCAAGCTTTGGATGGTCAGTTGCTGCCTTGATTTTCTTTTGTTTGACGATTTGTTGCATTGGTATTCGCAAGTACGCAGCGGCTTTGCCCCAACCCGAACAAGTGCCAGGATCAATGCTGCGAAGGCTGCCTAGCGAGGTGAAGGAGATTTTCAGTAATCGTTCGTTTCGCTTGCTATTCCTTTCTGCTGTCATCATCTATGTGGCAGCAGGTGCAAACTCGAGCTTGAATAGCCACGCCTTTGTTTTCGTGTGGCAGATAGAAAGTGAGAAGATCCAGTTCATCAGCTATGCTTTTCTGGTCGGTATTTTGCTCGGTGTGGTTCTTGCGCCAGCTTTACAAAAGCGGATCGAGAAGAAAAATGTTGTCATAATCGGCTTCGCGTTGCTGATAGCCAACTGGCTGGTCCTTCAAGGCGCGATGCTTGCGGGCCTTTACCACCCGCTTGGTGACGCGGCACTTCCACCGATGCAGTTCAACTCCTTCGTTGCCGGGATCGGATTTGGGTTCATAGCCGTCGCTTATCCCTCCATGATGGCTGATGCCGCTGATGAGCACGAGCAACTGTTTGGCCGTCGTCGTGAAGGCCTCTATTTTGCGGGTCTTGGCTTTGCAAACAAAGCGGCCACTGGACTGGGTGTTATGGTTGCAGGCGTCGCGCTTGACCTGATCAAATTTCCAAGCAGCGCCGGCAAGCCGGGTTCTGAAGTTGTCCCGGACTCGACGCAGTCCCTATTAGTACTGATCTGGGGACCCGTTCCAGCAGTGATTGCAACTATTTCGCTTATCATCCTAGCTTCTTATGGGATTACGCGCGCTCGGCATGACCAGATAGCCAAAGCCCTCGGGCGTGAACCCTAGGAAGACCCTGCGTCCTAACACTGCTGAAATCTGTCACGCTGAAGCTAAATTCGTTTACGCAATCCCGCCGTTTCGACCTTTCGCCAGTTGGTGTAGTCCTTCTCAACGGCTGAGAAATTGGCCATAAGCATCGATACGATCATATCTTCAAGTAAATCAATATTGCAGCCAGTACGGTCCAAATAAGCTCCTCCGGCACCTGTTAGACCCATGCCAAGCTCTGTCATCATGCGTGCAAGCTCAATCGGCATTGAAAGGCCTTCTTTGAGTTTGATGGCAAAATACTCAACCGTGCGCGCTCGCCCTTGCCGCTCCATTTCCCCCATACCTTCGGCAATTGAAGGTTCGCTCATTAGACGCTCGATCAACACGCCTTTCTTGGCGATATGATCAAGATAGGCCCGCGTCGTTATCCGGATGAGCGACTCAACGTCGGGGGCGCTTTCGGCCGCGCTAAGCTGTTGGGCTTGATACACACGTACTTCGCGCAACAGTAAAGCGCGCAATAGCTCACTGCGATTGGGATAGTAATTATAAACCAGCGCCTTACTGATCCCCGCATCACGGCCGAGCCGATCCATGTTTACAGCACTAACGCCCTCATTAACGACAATTTGGGCCGCCGCATCGAGGATCAATTGACTACGTTCTTCAGGAGCAAGACGTGTCCGACGCGGTTTGGCAGTTTGAGTCAAAGGCATACCGTATTAAACTTGTGATTTGGTTTTTCTAATAACGGCTTTCTGAACGTTTGTGAACCTCTGACTTGCAAGCAATTGACGAATGTTCCAATAAGTAGAGATGACGTCTCTGTGTGCTCCCTTAGGGTTTGATGAAAAGCCGATAGTTTGTGGTGCTATCACGTTGAATGTCGGCACGATTGGAGAGGGGCCGCCGGTTGTTTTCCTGCACGGCTTCCCAGAACATTGGCGCGCCTTTAGCCCAATGATGAAGTCCTTAAGCTCACGCTATCATTGCATCGCGCCAGACCAACGCGGCTTTGGCCAATCGTCACGACCACGTGACCAGAATGACTATAGAGTAGACTTTCTCGCAGATGACATTGCCAATTTGATTGCTGCCTATGGCTATCAGCAGGTGGATATTGTTGCCCATGACTGGGGGGGGCTAGTTGCTTGGCATTTTGGGAGCCGCCATCGCGACCTTGTGCGCAAGATGGTGATTTTTAACGCGCCTCACCCTTATTGCTTGCAGTTGGCGCTCGATACTGACCTCGCACAGCGCGCTGCGTCATCTTATGCTGCACAGTTTGCGCAAGCCGATTCCCACAAGGCCTTTGAAGCGAAAACTGACAGCGAAACATGGGACGCTATCTTTGGCAAAGACTTCGCTGAAGGGCTCCTGAGCCAAGACGACAAGGCCATTCAGATTGCTCAATGGAAACAAGATGGCGCATGGGAAGCTATGCTGAATTGGTATCGTGCGGCCAGGTTTGACTATAGCGGCAACCCAAGTCAACGCCGCCAACCTCCTAAACCCGTTATAAGTCCGACACTTTTGGTTTGGGGTACGAATGATGCACTCTTCGCGCCATCTACCCTGTTGGGCCTTGGAGAGATTGCTCCAAATTGTGAGATCAGGGAAATTGAGGGCGCAGGACATTGCGTGTTTCGCGAACGTCCTACCTTCTGCGCCCAACTCGTAGAGGGATTTTTGTCCCAGTGTTGTTAGGCGGCGGCAACATACCTTGACTTGAGCCGGATCTTCGTTATCGACGATATGTATAATAGGAAATGAAGTGACGAGGAAATCTGTGAATCGATCCACTAATTTGCCAAACTTGGGCCTTGAAAACCGAACCGTCCTGATCACAGGCGCGGCCAGTGGTATTGGCTTGGCGGCGGTCAATTTGTTTATGAGGCATGGGGCCCGCGTGATTGCCTTTGATGTGGATGAACAAGGGCTTGAGGCATTGCGCGCCGCTAGAAAAGACGAGGCATTAGCAACGATCTGCGGCGACGTTTCGAAAACTGCGGACTGGATCCGTGCCCTAGCATTGGCAGAGCACGACTTCGGCGGACTGGATGCGCTATTTAACAACGCTGGCATAACAGGTCCACGCGCATCCATTCTCTCTTACCCAGAGGCTGAGTTTGATCGCGTGATGGCAGTGAATGTGCGTGGTGTATTCTTAGGAATCCAGCACGCTGGTCTGGCCATGAAGGCACGTGGCAAAGGAGCCATTGTCAACACATCGTCGATTGTCGGCTTTACAGGCGGGCGTAACATAAACGCTTATACCGCCAGCAAACATGCCGTGATTGGTTTAACCAAAGCTGCAGCCGTTGAACTCGCAGCACATAACATACGTGTGAACGCTGTTTGTCCTTCGCCGACAGCAACTGAAATGATGTTTAAGCTAGAGCGCGAATTGGCCCCCGATAATCCCAGTTCCATTCGTGCGGCTTTTGCCGCCAATTCCCCAATGAACCGCTATGGTGAACCTGAAGAAGTCGCTGAGGCAGCTTTGTGGCTGTGCAGCGACGCGGCCTCTTACATCACCGGCGTCTCGCTACCCATCGATGGTGGCATGGTGGCGCGCTAAACCACGAAAGGACACACGTTCATGGACCTCAATCTGAAAGGAAAACGCGCTGTTGTTACCGGCGCAACTCGCGGCATTGGCTATGCTATTGCGCATCGACTAGCGCGCGAAGGTTGTGATGTTGCTTTTTGTGCACGTTCGCAAGGTGGTGTTGACAAAGCCCAAGCAGAGTTTGCCAACCTCGGGGTCCGCGCCTTTGGACAGGCTTTAGATGTTCGTGATGAAAGTGCTTTTTGCAAATGGTTCGAAGCGGCTGTGAAGAACCTTGGCGACCTCAACATTGTCGTCAGCAATGTGTCCACGCGGCCAACTAAAGGAGGCGAAGAAGCCTGGCGCGAGAGCTTTGAAGTTGATCTTCTCCAGCACGTTCGGATCGCTACAGCGGCTATCCCATACCTCAAGCAAGGCAAGGACCCCTCATTAGTGTTTATCGCTTCCATTGCCTCAGGCCTAACCCAGTTGCCACCGGGAGAGGATGCGTACGGCGCGATGAAAGCCGGTGTGATCTCACTGACCGGTCAATTGGCTGCCAAGTACGGTCCAGCAGGCATACGCGTCAATGCGGTGTCGCCGGGACCGGTGATGTTTGAGGGCGGATTTTGGGATGAGGTGAGGACTGGGGCACCACAATTATTTGCTGCCGCCGCGCGCTTAGCAGCGCTGGGCCGACACGCGACGCCCGAGGAAGTAGCCGATCCGGTCGCCTTTCTGTGTTCACCACTAGCAAGTTACATCACGGGCGCAAATCTGCGCATTGATGGAGCCGCCCTGAAAAGTGCCAACTTTTAAGTTAAACTAACTGAGAGCTGACTCGCGCCAAAATGTCTCTGTGAGGTAAGTTTCTGATCGCCATGGGATCATCGGCATCATCAAAAGCAATCAGCCTAAAGCGATTGCCTTCCGGGTCCTTGAAGGCTGCACTTTTGCAGGCTGTCAGTTCTAAATGATTTTGTGTGTCGGGCACACCACCCTGACTCACGACATGAGCGTAGTCAGCCTCGAAATCGGTGCATTCAAAACATAAATACTGAAACCCTGTGCTTGCTTGCGTTAGGTCAGGGGCTGGGACGGGATTATGATATTGCCAAAACTCGAGGCCCAAATTCAAACCAGGCAGCCACATGGCGCTGAGGTCAACATCTTTCAGGCCAGCCACTTTATCCACACCTGCATTGGCCTGCAGCCTCAAAACCGCGCTGGCTTTTAACCCAAGTGCTCGTGCGTAAAATCCAACCAAGGGCTCGATGTCGCGTGCAACAAAAGCGATGTGTCCAATCCAATAACGAGGGTCGGCGTCGCGAACAAATGGCGCGCCTTCTAATTCCAGCAATATACCGTCATCGGTATGGGCGTAAAGGTAACGAAAAGGCGTCCCTAGATCGACTGGCTCGGATAAAGGTACCAGTCCAGCCTGCAAACCGCGCGCTAGCCCTTCGTCTATATCACGGGACTGAAGGCATATGTGCGCAATCCCCGGCATGTTTACCGGCCTGCTTATTGTCGGTTGTGCAATTGGGTTATGGTTGACCTCAAGTTTGAGATGAATGTTTGGGCCAACACACCATCCATCGGCTCCAAATGTGCAGATGTGCTCAAGCCACGGCGCATGCGAGCGTTTGGCGACCATTAAGCCTATGTGGTGAACGCCAATGATCATTCTTGCTTGACCGTTTCCAATTTCGGCGGGTCTTTAAAAGCGCACGCCATAGTCTCTTTGGCAGCGTTCTACTCCAGAAATCTAAGCTACTCAATCTCTATTATATAATACGTCAATAAAGCATTGGCAGAGCGTAAAGGTCGCAAGATCGTCACTTGATCGTAATGTTAGTAAATCGGGTCGGGGCCAATTTAGCCCTTCTGCTCCAGCTATATGTTGAAGTTTAGCCAGCTTTACCAAAAGAAGCAGAAATTCGATCGCTGGACGATAGCTTGATAAGATTAATGCTTAAGGCGCTCTTGCCATTGTAGGATCGGGTATCTGATTGCTCGTGCGTCATAGCGTCAACTAGGTCAAAGCGGCGGCCGCAATTTGACTTTCAGAACTCCAAACCGTCCCTTCCGCAATCGGCCAAGACCAGTCAAAAATAGCCTTTTCTTCGGTTTGAAAGTGGTCCTGCAATAGCGCTGCGAGCAGAAACAATCGGTGATTTAGATAATTATAGAGAGCTCTGACAAAACGGTGCGCGCGTGCGGGGAGATTGGGTTCACCGGCACAGTCTTTCAAGGCTTATTGACTTGTTTTTCACCAAGATCGCCTTTCAAGAGGAAACTAATCCGTCAGCAGAGCTTCTTCGATGACTTTGCCGCCCTCCAATCGCAGACAAGTACTGCCGGCAACCCGGTCGCGATGCCCGTTTTTATCGATGCGGGCCCATTGCCACTGCAAGGCTAGATAATTCCCAAAAGCGATTTCCCGTTCAAAGGTGATGTGGGACTGAGGGAAAGCTAGGAATTGTTGAAGCCACCACGCCTTGAGTTCTTGGTGCCCACCTTCAGAATCTGGTCCGCTCCAGTGGGCCTCACTATGATAAACGTTTGCAATGCTTGATATCGATCGGCAGTTCCAGATTTTGTGGAGATTCTCGGCGGTTGCGCTGAATCCACTTAACTCGGCAGGCCCAGTTTGCCCTTTGCCGGAGTCGAGCTCACCCAGAAGCGAATGGTGTTGGTGCAGGCGCTCTTGGTGTGGCGAGCGCGTAAGGATGGCATCAGAAGCAATTCTGCCATTCTCGAGCTTGATCCAGTAATGTCTGCGGACGGATGATCCGTCTGGTGACATCCATGCGACGTCGGCAAACTCTTCGGTGCTAGCGTTGACTTCGAAGCGCCATCCAGAGAATTGCGCTAGGTCAGCGAGTACATGTTGGCGAATGGTATCCCGGCCAAACAGAAGTTCTCCGCGCCAGCGTCGGATAGCACGGTGTAAGTATAGGTCTTCAAAGGCACTGACATTCTCGTTGACGTAAAGTTCGGTAAACATTTCTTTGAGGGTCATGGATGTCATGCGCCCCCACTGATTTGATGCCAGAGGGCGATCTCGTCAAAAATTGTTGTCTCCTCGATGATCACGCCGTTCAAAGTGCGCCAATGGCTGATTGCCAGAATATAGAGCGGGGCATCGCTTGGCGGCCCATATAGACCGGTACTATCGTGCTTTCCAGCAAAGCTCCAACGGACCGCAATATCCGTGTAAGGACCTTCATTGAAAGAGCCGATATGGTCGACGCGGACCTTGGCACCCTTCGACATCGACAATAAAGCGCCAATCCATCCGGCTATTTCGCCGTGGCCAAACAGCAGGCGAGCATCGGGACCTGCCCAATGGGTGTGAGCCGCATAGGCTTCCCTGACGCGCGATAATCGACGCAGGTTCCAAATTTGCTGGAACACCAAATGGGCAAATTCCTCTGGATCTTTAGCCGGATCCGGGAAGGCAGGATTCGAAAAATCCACTGCATCATGGCTGAGGATTTCATCCACTTGCTTCTGGCGCCAAGCTGCTATGCCTGAGCTGGTGGCTGGCGATAGTTTGGCTTGTGCTTGTCCCAACGCCATGGCGCTAAAGCCGAGGTCTCGTGCAATCTTTGCATTGTCGCGCACGAGCCATTCTTCGATAATTCGGTTCTCGAGGCACAAACAATCAGCAATCGTGGTGAAACAAACGTTGCGACCGGTAGCCGGGCCAAATTCCCCGTCACCTTGATGGGTGGCATGGCTCGTGATGCGATGGGAAGAATGATAGCCGTCCCGCTCATTGCCGGACCAGATCACAGCTTCGCCCACTAAGGTTCGGTCCGGAAAGCTGTTCAATGTCTTGAGCGTTCCCGCAATCACGCCCTCAACACCCGAGACATCGCCACTCATCAAGTGAATCGGACAATCAGCACCATAATGGGTGGTAATCAGACCAATGTCCTTTTCTTCCCAAATCCGGTGGGTACATCGGATGATATAGTCAATTATATCAACATAAATGTCATCAAAGCCGTGGAGTGGCTGCCGGCGAGCCCCCTGTGGTGCCAGCAGCTCAGCAATATCTCGACCATAGAGGCCTAAGGCAGGCATCGCGTTACAGAACCTTTTTGACAACGTGGATGACGCTGTCTTGGTTGGCAATGATTGTTGGGTCCTGGTCGTGCGGCACAGAAAGGGTATCGCCAATTTGCAAGGGCAAGGGGCCTTCTTCCGATGACAAAGTCATCGCGCCTTTATGGACGAAAATCACAGCACCGGCCACGTCCGCAAGCTGTTGCCCTTTTGATAGCGAAACCTGAGAAAGGCTAAAGCCATGCTCGCCCCGCAAAACTCCGTCTTTGTGGATGATCTGCAAAGATCCCGGTTTCGCTTGCGCGACGAACGATTCCGCCTCCGCTGGCGTCGCTACATGGAGGGCGGCTACCTGCTGCGCCGTCGTTTCAGGCATGATGGTTGCATCCGCTGGCACTTTTTGCCCTGCCACCGTGTCAATCAGTTGGCCGGTTTCTAGCAAGACAAGCCCGTGTTGCCGCGCCAATTTAAAAACGTCCGGTGCCCAGAGCACACGGCCGGGATCATCTTCCCCCAAAACCGCCCAAAGAAAACCAATGTCTGGACCAATATTGGTGAACCCACGAAACATGCCCGTCGGCAAGGAAATGACGTCCCCTGGACCCATTTCGACTTGGGCGTCCTGGCCGGTTTCGCCCAAGTCGAACCGCCACTGACCCGAATGAACCAGAAATACTTCAGCAGTATCATGGCTGTGTTGGGAATTGACGCATGCAGGGGGTTGTCGCGCGCCGCCAATGTTAAATCCATGCGGCTCGGCAATGTGCACATATTGATCAGGGTTCTCAGATACGCCCGGGCCAATGATGGTGAAATTCTCTTTGGCTTCAGAACCGGGCGTGCGACAATCGATGAAAGCATTGTAGCACGGCCGCAGATCTACATAGCGCACCAGACGCGCTTCCCAATCCTGCAGGCTCATTGAGAGCTGGACATCTTGGGACATAGAGACAAAATCCTGAGCCACCCGAACCATCCAATCATCGGAGCCTGTCAAACGCAGGCCCTTTCAACACCATAAAAGCTACATGCTTCAAAATAAGGGTTTACGACCGTTGCATTCGAAGTCAATATGCTTTGGATGAACGATCCAAAAAACCTCAAAGCTAACTATTGGCGAATTATCGACGCGACGCGCGACTTAAGCGGCGGCGCTACCACTCTGTTGAACCAGCTTTATGCGCCGGACTGTGTCATGTCGGTTTGTGCACCATTTGACCGCGCGCAGGGCGACGCTTTGGTCGGACGTGCAGCCATTTATGAAGGGCTTTTTGCGCCTTTATTGGCTTCTTTCTCCAACTTGGAGCGCCGGACCGAAATACTGATGCAAGGCCAGTTTAAGGGCGGGGATTGGGTTGCGAGTTACGGTTGGCTTATTGGCAAATTTGAGAACGACTTTTTTGGCATCACGCCGACACACCGGCATCACTGGCTAAGATTCGGCTGGTTTGAGCGCATTGAAGATGGGCGCGTCGTCGAGAGCATTGTCATCCTTGATGTGCCAAGACTGATGATTGAGTGTGGCGTGTGGCCAGTTCGGGCGCAATTGGGTGAGGATTGGTCGCCAGCCCCGGCTGCGCAGGACGGACTTCAGCTCAACTTCTCTGACCCTCAAGATGGCGAAAAAAGTCTGAAGCTGGTTGAGGCGATGATAGCCGGCCTGATGAGCTATGATGGCAAGTCCCTTAAGAGTATGGGCATGACGCGCTTCTGGACCCCCCAATTTCATTGGTATGGGCCGGGCGGCATTGGTAGCGCACGCGGGCATCAAGATTATGAGCGGGCGCACCAACAACCTTTTTTGACCGCGTTTCCAGATCGCATAGGTGGCAATCATCGGTGCCGCATTGGCAATGGTACTTTTGTGGCTTCCTCAGGCTGGCCCAGCATAAACGCAACGCATTTGGGCGATGGGTGGTTAGGGATTCCGGCGACTAACAAGCGCATTACCATGCGCGTTATGGACTTCTGGCGTCGAGAAGGCGACTTTCTCAGTGAGAACTGGGTCTTTATCGACATGATCGATCTGCTGAAGCAGTTCGATATTGATGTATTTGCAAGCCTTTAGGCTGATGCAAATGTTGGGGGCATAAAATGAAGTTTCAGGCACTCGATTGGGCGATCGTAATTGCTTTCTTGGTTGGCAATCTGGTGCTTGGCTATTTTCTAAGTCGAAAGGTCACCACCGCCAAAGAATTCAATTTGGGTAGTGGCAATACACCTTGGTGGGCAATCGGCTTATCGGTAATCGCTACCTATATCAGCGCCCTTTCCTTTCTAGGCGCGCCTGCTTGGGCCTATAAGGACGGGCTAGCGGCCTTAGCTATTCATCTGAATTATCCGATTGTCATCATTCTAGTGACCGGGTTTTTCTTACCGTTCTTTTATATGAGTGGCGTTGCCTCGATTTATGAATATCAAGAACGTCGGTTTGGACAATTAAGTCGGGCCGTCATGTCCATTATATTCTTGGTGACACAAGGGCTCTCAACCGGCGCGATCCTCTTTGCGACCGCCCTTGTTTTGAAGTTCATAACCGGTATGTCCATCCCCATGGCTGTGGTCATCGTGACCATTATGGCTTTGATCTACACCACCATGGGAGGCATGCTGGCTGTTATCTGGACAGATGTCTTTCAAGCAGCGGTGCTGTTTGGTGGTGCGATCGTTATTCTGATTGCTCTTTTTGTTTCTATGCCAACACCGGTCGGCGAAGTTCTGGCAAATCTCAAGGAATTGGGGCGGTTGAGCGCGATTGATTTCACGCCCGACCCCACTGTCGCGACGACCATATATTCTGGCCTGTTCGGCATGGCCCTGTTTCACATCACCGTTTATGGCGCGAACCAGATGATGGTTCAGCGCACGCTGGGGGCCAAGAGTATTGGAGATGCCAAGAAATCCTATCTGTTGATGGGGTATGCCGCCTTTCCAATCTATTTTCTCTTTTTCTTCATCGGCGTGCTCGCTTATGGCTATTATGACGGCAAGCCCTTCGACGAGCCCAATGAAATCATCCTTCAATTCGCGGCTGAATCTGGTGTGCCTGGGCTTCTCGGCATTCTCGCAGCGGCGGTGTTGGCGGCGTCCATGTCGACATTAAGCTCGGCCTTTAACTCAATGGCGACCGCAAGCATTGTCGACTTCTACCAGCGCTATTACAAAAAAGATGGGGATGATGCGCACTATCTGCGAGCAACCCGTATTGCGACCGTAATCTGGGCTGTGATCATCATTGGCCCTGCGATCCTTTACGATCAATCTAACGGATCTATTCTCGAAGTTCTAAGTAAGATCGGCAGCTATTTTGTCGGGGCAAAGCTTGGCATGTATGGCTTGGGTTTCTTCTCAAAACATACAACCGAACGCGGGCTGATGGCCGGCGTTGTCGCAGGCTTTGCCATCATTGGGTACGTAGCAAATTACACAGATATTGCTTGGCCTTGGTTTTGTTTGATTGGCGGGGCTGCAACCGTGATTGTCGGATGGACCACAAGCCGCATTCTGGACGGCAAGCAAGCGGAATGGTCGCCCTATTCGGTGCCCGGTCAACAAGCGCGCTTTGCCGCCGAAGGTCGGCCACTCAAAGACGGCAATTGGAATACGATGCCTGGGGCTATTGATCAGCAAAGCCTATGGTTGGTCGTTTATCTCTTTGCCACGCTGATCGCTTTGGCTCTGTTTGAATATCTCGTCTGATGCAGACTCAGTCTTGCATGCGCATGCGAACCAGCCAAACCAAACAGGCTAGTCAAGGGCCGGATGTAGGCTGTATCCAGGGCATTTCTGCAACACCTGATGATTTCTCGTACAAGCCAGTCGGAATTTATGCCTTAAGGCCCCATTCGTCTGTCAAATTCTGCTTGCATTCGAAGTCATAATAATATCACATCAACATTCGAAAAATCGAGGGGGTCCTTGCGATGCTGAACAATTTCGTCACTCACGCGACAAAAACAACGCTTTTAGCAACCATTTCCGGGTTGGCCTTTATGGTCGCTACGCCGAGTTTTGCTCAGCAAAACACGACTGAAGCGACAGCCGAGCCTGAGCGCGGCATCGAAACCGTTGTTGTGACCGCGCAACGGCGTGAAGAAAATCTGCAAAATGTTCCCCTCTCTGTATCCGCTTTCAGCGCCGCACAGATCCAAGCGCGCGGCCTCACGGATATGTCGCGCCTCGAAAACTCTGTGCCGGGCCTAACATTTGGTCGCTCCGGCGTTGATGCTCGCCCTGCCATTCGCGGTGTCCGGACTGAAAACGTCGGCGTCAATGGGGATACCACGATCGGCTTCTTCATCGATGGCGTGTATCAATCTCGTGCAGCACAGGCGACTTTAGGCTTCGTCGACCTCGATCGCGTTGAAGTTTTGCGCGGGCCACAGGGCACGCTTTATGGCCGCAACACATTTGGCGGCAATATTTCTATCGCAACTGCCCAGCCTCGCCTTGGACAATTCAAAAGCGGACTAGATGTTACGGTCGGCGAGAATAACAAGGTTCGGATTGAGCCGTTTATAAACATCCCGATTTCCGAAAAGGCCGCTTTGCGCATTAGCGGTGCTTCGGAAGATGATGATGGCTATGTGAAGAACGTCAATCCGAGCGGGAACAATCTGTTTGACGAGAAGACACGCTATATGCGGGCAGCCCTTCTGCTCAAACCAACCGACAAATTGACAGCGACAATCAAGATTGACAGTGGAACCCGCGGTGGCGCAGGCGGCTCAGCGTTCGGCTACAAGCTTGCCGGTACCTTCTTTGACGTCCCGTCAAATCAGCAATTGTTCAATGCGACTGCCATTCGAAATTTGAACACACGTGGCGGTAACCGCGACGGGGTTGTCGATGCCCCCCTCACTATTGATGCAGGCATTCCCTTGTTTGCCGCCGGCGACCCATACACCATTGATACCGATCAAAAGACAATTCTAGACCTGACCTCAACAGGCGCTAGCGCGAATATTGCCTATGAGTTTGGCTCCTTCACGCTTAAGTCCATCACGGGCTTTGCAGACTTCGAGGCCATCCGCACTTCTGACACTGACTTTTCGGCCAGCACCATCGGCACGGACTATCAGCTCACCTCGGCGAAGACTTTCAGCCAGGAATTCCAGATTTTGTCCCGTGGCGAAGGCCCACTCAGCTATGTTGTGGGTGCCTATTATTTTGACGACGAATTGCGTGGCGTCTTCATCAACGAGCAAGTCCCAAGGACCATTCGCGGGGTAGGAGCACCAGTCTCCCTGCCGGTTGCTGGGGGAGGCTTCTATGATGAGCAACGTGCCGATACGACGTCCATCGCTGCCTATGCGCAGGGAAGTTATGCGGTCACAGAAGCTTTGAAGCTAACGGCAGGCCTCAGATTCACACGCGACACCAAGGACTTTAAGTTTGCCAATGCGGCAGCTGTCTTACCGCTATCTGGAACGCCACCAACCCCTGTTGGAACGGCAATTACGTTGGCTACTGGCGGCATTCCGGCGAGCGCTTTTGGCTCTAAGGGTGCTCCTACCAATTGTGTGTTTCCCACAACCGCTATTCAGCCACGCCCAGGCTTTGCCTGCTTAGCGGCCAACACGGCGGTGTTGACCGGTGCGACTTACGACACTGCAGAGTTTGAGAAGCTGACTTGGCGCTTGGCCGCTGATTACCAGCTGACCGAGAACAACCTGTTTTACGGGTCTATCTCAACGGGCTTTCGGTCCGGGGGCTTCAATTCCGGCCAGAACCAAGCTGCTCTGACCCCAACTTTTAAGCCTGAAGAGGTCACAGCTTTTGAAGTCGGCAGCAAGAACCGCTTCTTGGACAACACGTTGCAGCTGAACGTCGCCGCCTTCTTCAATCAATATGACAGCCTTCAAGAGCAGCGGCAGATCCCAGCTGGGAATACGACCCTGTCGATTATCGAGAACAGCGGTAAGGCCGAAGCTACGGGTGCAGAGATCGAGGCCATCTGGCGTCCGATCGATGATTTGACCCTCAACCTCTCGCTCTCTGTTTTGGATGCGACATACACCGACTATACCAATGTGCCCTTGCCATTTGGGACCTCGATTGTCGTGGCTGACGCGACGCAGCTGACCCCGACGGTAGTCAACGGCATCACGATTGCGAATGCTGGGCAACGCCGTGTTTTCGCGCCAGGGTACAAATGTGGCCCAGTGCCGGGAACGGGAACTGGGGCCGTTGGTGCCCCCGCCCTTGCATTTGGCTGTGATCTGACCGGCAAGAAATTGCCTTATGCATCTGACTATTCCGGCAGCTTCTCGGCGCAATACGTCTTTGATCTTGGCAGCCTTGGGCAGGTCACCCCGCTCGCCGTTCTGACATTCAGCAGCGGCTTCTATGGCCAGCCAGCTAACTCGATTTTGGACAAGCAAGACGCGTATACAAAAATCGACCTGCGCGTGACGTGGGACATTAATGACAATTTGTCTGTTGCGGGCTTTGTGAACAATGTGACCGATGAAGCGACGGCAACCCGCTTTGTTTGGGGCGGCGGCGGGGCGATGCAAGCCAGCTATGCGCCGCCTAAGCTCTGGGGGATCAAGGCCAACCTGCGCTTTTGATCTCTAGCTTATGCGGGAAAGAAGGGCTGCCGTTGAGAAACGGCAGCCTTTTTTGCCTATTGCGCCGTCCAACCGCCATCAACGAGGAGGCTTGTCCCAGTGACCATGCCGGAAGCGGGGCTCGCAAGGAATAGAACAGCGGCAGCAACATCTTCGGGCTGCCCGATCTTGCCCATGGGGATCATACTTTTGACAAAGCCCAGGAAGGCAGGATCATCCAACATTGGTTTCGTCATAGCGGTTTCAATGAAGGTTGGCGCAACTGAGTTTACGCGTATGCCCTTAGGCGCGAGCTCTACCGCCATGGCTTTGGTCAGGCCTTCAAGCGCGTGTTTGGTCATGCAATAGACGGTACGCCTTGGTGACCCGACGTGGCCCATCTGGCTCGTGATATTGATGATTGAGCCGCCGCGTCTATGCGCTAACATCGACTTTGCCGCAGCTTGAGCTACCAGATAGGCGGCCCGAACATTGAGTCCCAGCATCCGATCGAGCGTTTCAAGATCGACATCCTCGATCAACAGCGGACGATTCATGCCAGCATTATTGACCAGAATGTCGATCTCCATTTTGCCCAAATCCTCGATAAATCGGGGATCGGTCACATCACCGACCATGGGCAGAATATTGGTGTGGTGATCCGCCATTTCCTGCAAATCTGCACCACTTCGTGCCACTGCATGCACTTTTGCGCCTGCCTCTGCGAGGCAAAGGGCGATAGCAGAACCCAGCCCTCGGCTAGCCCCTGTTACGACGGCGATGCGCCCTGAAAGCCCCTGCGCCCAGGTCGGAAGCATTGTGCCATTGCCCATCACTGTATCCCATTCTTGTTTACGCAATTTGGTCTTTGCATTCGCAGTCATTTCCGTTAGCGTAGCGCGCAACACAAGTAAGTTTCAAGCGTTGGGAGGCTGATTTGGCCAAGTATCTTAAAACCGGAATCAGTGAGACTGCGGCTGAAGAAGCAGATGCTGATGTTCGGGCAACGGTTGAGGCTATCATTCAAGACATCAAAACCAGAGGCGATGATGCTGTGCGCGATTGGTCGTCAAAGTTCGATAACTGGGCACCAGACGACTTCAGGCTAGGTCAAGACGCGATTGATGCCGCCTACCGCGCGCTTAGCCCGCAGACGATCGAAGATATCCGCTTCGCGCAAGCCCAGGTGCGCAACTTTGCCCAGATCCAACGAGACGCGCTCAAAGATGTCGAGGTAGAGACACTGCCCGGCGTTGTTCTGGGGCATAAGAATCTGCCGGTGAACAGCGTGGGTTGCTATGTGCCGGGCGGCAAATATCCTTTGGTTGCTTCAGCGCATATGAGTGTGGTGACCGCAAAAGTTGCCGGGGTGAAGCGGATTGTATCGGTCGCACCGCCCTATCAAGGGGTCCCAAATCCTGCCATCGTTGTTGCGATGCACATGGCTGGTGCGGACGAAATTTATTGTATCGGTGGCGTGCAAGCCGTTGCGGCCATGGCGCTTGGAACCTCTACGATTGCGCCCGTCGACATGATTGTAGGTCCAGGCAACGCTTATGTCGCTGAAGCCAAACGCCAACTCTTTGGCCGGATCGGCATTGACCTTCTGGCGGGGCCTACAGAGACCCTTGTCATTGCTGATGATAGCGTCGATGGCGAGCTCTGTGCCGCCGACCTGTTAGGGCAAGCCGAGCATGGTCCCAACTCACCTGCCGTTCTGTTGACCAATAGTGAAAAGCTGGCCCATGACACGATGGCCGAGATTGAACGGCAGCTGACTATTCTGCCAACAGCGGCGATCGCCGGAAAGGCATGGGCCGATTATGGTCAAGTCATCGTAGCAGACAGCTACGAGGAGATGGTCACGATAGCCGATAAAATCGCCTCCGAGCATGTCCAAGTGATGACCCGCGACCCCGATTACTTCTTGAATAATATGACCAATTATGGCGCGCTCTTTTTGGGCGCACGGACCAATGTCAGCTATGGCGACAAAGTAATCGGAACTAATCACACATTACCGACGCGCGGCAATGCACGCTTCACAGGCGGGCTTTGGGTTGGAAAGTTCATCAAGACCTGCACCTATCAGCGCGTCTTGACCGATGAGGCCAGTGTGATGATAGGTGAGTATTGCTCGCGCCTTTGCGCTATTGAAGGCTTTGCAGGCCATAAAGAGCAGGCAGATATTCGGGTGCGACGTTATGGCAAAAAAGAAGCTGCTTGATCAAACCACACAGGAAAAAACTGGGGTAACATCTTATGATGTTGCGCGCCGAGCTGGTGTGTCCCAGTCTGCGGTCAGCCGGGCTTTTAGAAAAGGAGCTTCTGTTGCACCGGCAACGCGGGCGCGGATTGTCGAGGCCGCGCAAGCTCTTGGCTATGAACCTAATGCCATTGCGCAGGGTCTGATAACCAAACGCTCAAACCTCGTCGCCATCATTATTTCCAATCTAACAAACCTCTACTATCCGGAGGTCTTGGCGGAACTTACCCAACGCCTGTCACAGCATGGTGTACGGGTGCTTCTGTTTAGCTTGGCTGCAGAATCCGATGTTGAGGAAGTCTTGGGCCAAGTTTGGCGCTACCGTGTCGACGGCGCGATTGTCGCTGCCCGTCTGTCTACGGATCAATTGGTTGCCTTTTCCAACCGGGGGGTTCCGTTGGTCCTCTATAACCGCGTTGGTGAGGGCGTTCCTGTCGCGAGCGTCTGCTGTGACTCTGATTTGGGTGAGCGCGCTTTGGTTGATGGCTTGGTGCAGGCTGGCCATACATGTTTCGGGATCATCGGGGGTCCAGCCGATTCCTATGTGGGTGAAGAGCGCGCCAATGCCGCGATCAATCGCCTCGCCCATCACGGCATCAAAGCAGAGTTTGTCCGCGGACAGTTTGATTATGAGAGTGGTGGCGCAGGTCTAAAGGCGCTGATGGAGCTCACCCAAGGCAAATTGGATGCTCTGATTTGCGTCAATGATTTGATGGCCATTGGTGCGATGGACACAGCGCGAAACATCATCGGCAAGAAGGTGCCCAGCGAATTGTCCATTACGGGCTTTGACGGCGTTAGTCCGGCAACTTGGGAAGCCTATCAACTCACGACGGTACGCCAGCCCGTGCGACGTATGACACAAGCAGCTGTCGCAATGTTGTTGGAGCGCATTGAAAGCCCGGACATTTCTCCAGAACAACGCTTGTTTGCGGGAGAACTACTATCCGGGCGGTCGGCACGGTTGCAGTGACCGCGCCGCCAACCCTGGTGTGGATTGCAGGCCACATGTGCGACCAAAGGCTTTGGCGCGACGTGGGTAAGATCAGCCCTTACCCAAATACCTATGCCTCCATTACCCAATTTGATTGCATCGAGGTGCTGGCACAGGATGTATTGGCGAGGGTTGCAGGCCCCATCATCCCCATGGGCTTTTCAATGGGCGCGATTGTGGCGCTAATGATGGCCAAGAAAGCCCCGGAGCGCGTGAAGGGCTTGGTGCTTTCCAGCACCAATTGCACGGCAGACTTGCCTGAAAGATCGGCCGCACGCGTATCCCAGCAAGCCCAAGTTCGAGACGGCCAATTAAGCGCCATCGTTCGCGACGAATTGAAGCCTCATTATCTAAGCCCCGCAACCCAAGGCGAAAAGCGTCAGGATATCCTCGACTTGACGTTTAAGATGGGCATGGACCTTGGGCCGGACGTGTTCCTCCGCCAAAGTGAGGCGCTTCGCACTCGGCCCGCCCTCTGCGGGGTAATCTCTGACTTTAAGGGCCACATGCTTGTGCTCGCGGGTGCCGATGACACTTTGTGTCCGCCAGCATGGCACGTTGCTATGGCAGCGCGAAATCCCCGGGCAAATTATGTCGAGATCCAAAACGCAGGCCATCTGGTGCCGCTAGAGCAGCCTTCTGCGTTCCGGCGGACCATTTCAGATTGGCTGACAAACCTAAAAACAACGCCCAAACAGGAGATTGAGGCATGAGCGAGCGCATTCTAACCACACATGTCGGATCATTGCCGCGCTCAAAGGCTGTTACAGACCTCATCTTTGCAGCTGAACGTGGTGACCCCATTGATCAAGCAGAATTCGAGGACGTGATTGGCCGGGCCGTTGATGAGACTGTCGCCAATCAAGTTCGCGTCGGAATCGATCTGGTCTCAGACGGGGAAATGTCGAAGATTTCCTACGCAACCTATATCAAGGATCGTATCACAGGCTTTGACGGGGATAGCCCTCGGACCCCACCCTCTGACCTTGAAGCCTTCCCAACCTTTTTAGCGCGTCAGGCGAGCGGCGGGGGTACCCCCACTTATCGTCGCCCAAAATGTATCGGGCCGGTCGCTGTGAAGTCCATGGAGCCGCTCAAGGCTGATCTTGGCTTCATGAGCGCGGCCCTCGCCAGACATAAGCCCGTGGCAGGCTTTATGAATGCGGCATCGCCTGGCGTGATCGCTCTTTTCCAACCCAATGAGCATTATGCGACGCAAGATGATTATCTTGAAGCACTCGCTGAAGCCATGCGACCAGAGTATGAAGCGATCGTGGCCGATGGCTTGGTCCTGCAGCTTGATAGTCCAGATTTAGGGCTTGGGCGGCATATGATGTACAAGGATCGCAGTGATACGGACTACCTCAAACTCATTGGCACTCATGTTGATGTTCTCAACCACGCGCTTCGCAATGTGCCCGCAGACCGGGTTCGGATGCATGTATGCTGGGGCAATTATGAGGGCCCGCACCATCATGATGTCGAGATGGGCGTGATCCTGCCTACGCTTATGAAGGCCAAACCAGCTGGACTATTGTTTGAGACCTCCAACCCAAGACACCAGCATGACTGGAACTATTTTGTCGAGATGCTCGCAATTATACCGGACGACAAGATCCTCATTCCAGGCGTGATCGATTCCACCACCAATTTCATTGAACACCCCCGCGTCGTTGCTGAACGCATTGAGCGCTTCGCCGGAATTATTGGACGAGAGCGCGTGATCGCCGGCACCGATTGTGGTTTCTCGACCTTTGCAGGTTATGGCGCAGTAGATCCGGAGATTGTTTGGGCCAAGCTCAAGACTTTGGCCGAGGGTGCCGCATTGGCCAGCACAAAGCTTTGGAGCAAGGCAGCGTGAGCGCGTTTCGAGACAAATTACTTGCCGGTGAAGTCATTGCCGCTACATGGGTCAAGACTCCAAGCCCGATCATTGTAGAAGTCCTAAGTCTCAGTTCTTTGGATTGCTTAGTGCTTGATGCCGAGCATGCCCCTTTTGACCGCACGTCGTTGGATTTGTGCATTCTGGCAGCACGAGCCTATGGAAAGCCCGTCCTTGTAAGACCTGCGTCCAGCAGCCATGAGCAAATCCTCAATGCGCTTGATTGCGGTGCAAATGGCGTTGTCCTCCCCCATATCAGAAGTGCGGAGGAAGCAGCTGAAGCCGTGAAGGCGTGCCATTATGGTCGTGGCGGTCGCGGATTTGCAGGCTCCAGCCGCTCAGCCGGCTACACCACAAAGGGTATGGCGAAACATCGTGAAACCGCAAAAGACATCATCGTCATTGCACAGATTGAAGATGTCGAAGCTGTGGAAGACATTGACGCGATTGCCCGAGTGGAAGGCATCGACGCGCTGTTTATCGGCCGCGCTGACCTAACCGTCGCCTATAATGCAGCAACGCCTGATGATGAAATTGTCGTGGCGGCCGTGGACCGCATTGTAGCCGCCGGAAAGGCTGCAGGGCGTGTCACTGGGATGTTCCTTGGCCGCCCCAGCGATGTTGCCTTTTGGCGCGGGAAGGGGGCCAGCCTCTTTGTGCTGGGCTCTGATCATGACTTCGTACTTCAAGGCGCTGCAGCCCTTGGGGAAACAATTAGAGGGTGATGGTAAAAGGCTAATAAAATGCAAGTTTCACTGCCTGAGCCACTTGTTAGATTTTTTCCATCGCGCGCGCTGCAGCGCTAATGGTTGCCTCCACATCATCGTCAGTCAAAGCGAATGATATAAACCAGCGGCTACCTAGACCCTGGATAATGCCTTGCTCGCGTAAGCCTTGTCGGAAGCGCATTGCCTTGCCGGCATCGGCGTTTGCAGCAATTTCCGCGCTTGTCCACATCGGTTCCTTGGCAGTGAAATGAGTGCAGAAGTTTCCCGGTAGACCCAAGGTCACCAAGTCATGGCCTGTTGTTCGGGCTGCTTGCCGCAGTCCGGCTTCCAGTTTTGCCTGCATTTGGTTGCGGCGGCCGTAAAGCTCCGCTCCTCCGTTTTCCAGCATCCGGATTGTCGCGAGGCCAGCTGCAATTGACACCGGGAAAGCATTAAAGGTTCCCGCTCCGATAACTTTGTTCTGTTTGAACAAATTGAAGATATCCTTTCGGCCGGCGATGGCAGCAAGTGGCATCCCGCCTGCGATTGCCTTGCCGAAGATCGTAAGGTCCGGCGTCACGTCAACGATCGACTGCGCGCCGCCGATCGCCGTTCGGAAGCCAGTTATGATCTCGTCGAAACAAAGTAACACGCCGTATTGTCGGCAAAGGTTTTGAACGGCCTCAAGATATCCCGGCTTTGGTGACGCACCGCCACCGTTGCTATTGAACACTTCCATGATTAGCACGGCGATCTTGTCGCCGTGATTTTCAAGTAAAGTCTTCAGGGCACCGATATCGTTCCAGGGTATGAGAAAAGATTCCTCAAGCGCATGCTCTGCGCGTCCCTCGGTATAAAAAGGATCATTGTCGCTGATGGCTGCGTAGGGCAGGTCATTGGCTGCGGGATCGACCACGCCTCCGATAACGTTGTCCAACCAGCCATGGTAATGGCCACCAAATCTGACAAACTTCGGCTTTCCGGTAAAGGCCCGCGCCAAGCGCAATGCCATTTGGACCGCCTCTGAGCCCGACAGGTGAAACCGCACGTGTTCAGCACTAGGAACGTGCTCAACAATTTTTTCTGCTAACTCGACTTCGAGCCGACTCTGGCAAGCACCGGATTGGACGTATAGCAGTTTGTCGAGCTGTGCATGGATTACATTGAGGTACTCTCGGCAACCATGCCCCCAAATGCCTGGGCCCATGGCAATGGCGAAATCGAGCCATTCCTTGCCATCAACATCCCACACCCGCTGGCCTTGGCCAGACTCAACAAAAATCGACGGCTCGGCTAGCGCTCGAACGTTACTCTGTCGACTAGACATCACGTGGGACGCACGCTCGATCAGGCGTGCGGTCTCCGCGCTGGGTTCGAGACCACCCTTAGCAATGGTGTCTGTTGATTCCTGCATTGTCCGCCCCGTTTGTTGCGCAGTGTTTAAAAACTGTAGAACAGTCTTGGTGGAATTGGCAAGCGGAATGTCCAGCAGATTCGGTCGGTAAAGACTTGGTTCGATCAAATATCGACCAAAGCAATCCTGTATTTGGCCTATTTGCCAAGTTGCTAGCGTCCGCGCTTGCCGAGGCCATCGTTGATGAATTCCGGCATTAAATAATATTGTTGCACAATTTTCATTAGTTTGTTACCCACCTCGTAGACCCCGCGGCAGCTCAGTCGGAAGCTTCGAGGTATTCCAAGGGAGGGATTCTATGAAAGTTGGGACGCTCATGCTGCACGCCAGTGCAGCGACGATGGCCTTTTGCGTCATCGGGATTTCGGTGCCAGCCGATGCTCAACCAGCCAGCGACCAAGTGGAAGTAATTATTGTCACTTCCCAAAAGCGCGAGCAGATGTTGAAGGATGTGCCGGTTGCCGTGACTGCTATGACTGGCGCGGCAATTCGCGAGAACAACATCACAGATCCTCGTGACCTCTTCCATGGCATCCCAAACGTTGCGGTAAAGTCGACGGCTGCGGCTGGACAAGTCCAATTGTCATTTCGCGGCGTCAGCTATTCGACCTTCTCACCAGTCGGCGTGCAGCCCGTTATGGTGTACCAAGACGAAGTCGCTCAAAGCTCGCCACAGACAGCCGGTCTATTTATTTTCGACAATGAGCGCATCGAAGTGGTGCGCGGGCCGCAAAATACTCTCTATGGCCGCAATAGCACTGGTGGGGCAGTCAATTATATTTCTAAGCGGCCCCGGATAGGCGCCGGGACGAATGGCTACGCGGACCTTACCCTCGGCGATGCAGGCACTGCAAACTTTGAAGGGGCCGTTGGGTTCGACCTCGGCGATACTGCTGCTTTTCGATTGTCTGTGCAGTCGCTGAACAACGCTGGATATTGGAAAAACCTTAATTTCCCCGGTGATAGAGTAGGTGAAACCAGCCAGCATATGTTTCGGGCGCAAGTCGCGCTGGAGCCGCGTGACAATACAAAACTGCTCTTTAATTTGCATGGGGGTCAAAGGCGAGGCGAGCAGCGTCCCTACAAGTCTCACGGTCTGATTGATCCTGTAACCGGTGGCACCTGTACAGATATTGATCTCGACAACTTCAAGACAAAATGCGTCGATGCCGGCGGGAACGCAACCAATCCAAATACATCCGAAGTCTATGTTGGCATGCGCAACAATCGGAACAACATTGATGCTTTTGGTGGTTCGGCGCGCTTTGATCTCACCACTGACGTGTTCGACTTTCTGTCGATCACGGCGCATGAGCACAACCAGGGTGATGTCTGGGAAGACGACGATGGCATCCAGTTCGATTCCACAAACTTTTTTGTCAAATTCCGACAGAAGGCGCGGACCGATCAGTGGTCCCAAGAGTTTCGGCTGACATCGAATACCAAGCAACGGTTCCGCTGGATTACGGGTGCCTATGGATTTGTGGAGAAGGTAGATTACCAGACCGCTATCCCCATCTTAATGTTGTTCTCTGATGCAGGGAAAGCGCGACAGAACACGCGCATGATTAGCATTTTCGGGGACGCAAAGTACGACTTAACTGAAAAGTTGACGATCAATGCGGGCGCGCGTTTTCTAAATGAAAAACAGTACGGCAGGGTCAATGCGACTCACGCGGACTTCACGCTTGCACCGGGCGGTGGCTTAGATCCTGAGCAACCGGACTTGTTCCTGTACGACAACCTTGTGCGATACAAAGCACCGCCGGTCGGTGTATCCCCAACACGTCTAGGCAACGACGTAGTCAATGCGCCTTATGAAAAGTCTTGGAATATGTGGGGCGGCAAGTTCGCCGTCGAGTACAAAACGGATTTCGGTGCACTATTATATGCCTCTGTAACGCGTGGGCAAAAGGGAGGACAGTTCACCGATTCCCCCGATGCTGTGCTGCAAGGAGTGTTCTTTACCCCTGTGAATCCGGAAACCATCGTCTCCTATGAGGCTGGTTTCAAGCATGAGTGGTTCAGTCGAAGGCTGCAGACGAACCTAGCGCTGTTTCATATGGACTATAAGGACCAACAGGACCAAATCAGCATCCCCACAGCGGCCGGTGGTGTCTCGGCGACGGTGGTCAATGTAGGTGATTCCAAAATCAATGGTGCTGAGTTGGAGGCACGAATAGTGCCGGGCGGGGGATGGGATATCAACCTTGGTTTGGGTTGGCTCGATACCAGAGTTACGCGCGATGCTGTTGCTGCCCGCACCGGCGGGGTAGCTTCAATCGAAGTTGGGCGTAACCTTGCAAATGCTCCGAAGTTTACGGGGAATTTGGGAATTACAAAGGAATTCGATCTTGGCGGTGAGACTCGGCTCAAGGCAAACATCAATGGCAGCTATGCTTCTGCTGTCGAGCTTCGTCTGACTGACACTGCCGCAACTCGGGTATATGGCACAAATCCACCCGACCTGCTGCTAAACGCATTCTTAGCCCTAAATTTCGGACCGGATGGGGAATACCGGCTGTCGGTTTGGGGCAAAAACCTGACAGATGAGTTGGTTATCAACTACACGCAGGAATTTGGCGTTGGCTCGATTATGGGGATCCCTGGGGACCCAAGAAGGTATGGCGTTACCTTTGGAATAGACTTCTAATGGCCCGAGCCCTGTGACGCCGCAGTCTGGTGAGATTTATAATATTCGAAGGAACGTAGGCATGATGCATCTCCATCAACGTCTTAAGGCTGTCGTTGTTGGCATGATAGTCTTATCGGTCACCTTGGGAACGGCAAATGCGGCCGCGCCTGCGCCAGCCACTTTGCCGCACGAAACCAGCGTCTCCACGTCGATCCTCGATGGAATGAATATCCAGTACAGTTATATCGACGGCACACCAACTTCGTACAAAGTTAGCTTCGAGAATGGTTTGCTCGATTGGGAAGAGCGCACCTTTGATTTCTCGGATGGTGACCGTCGGGTGTACGGCCCGGTATCCGGTGTCAAGGGTTCACCCTACAAAGCCCATCAGATCAGTGAAGACGAGTACATGGTTTCTTTCATTGAAAACTCGCCGCAGGGTGATCTGGAATGGGCCAGCCTTCACATCAATCTGAAGACGCGCCGCATCTACGCCGCTTCGCTCTTCAACTACGGCCCTAACCGCGCCGGGCCGCACATTATTCATTGGGCCCCCGGCTTCATCTATTCGGTATCTGAGCGCAAATGATCAGGCAAATGATCGCACCGATCCAATAGGTCGGGTCTTAACTTTTATCGCAGGAGAGAGGCGATGAGCACCGGAACAATTCTGAATATTGCTGCAGCTTTTAGCTTTGCTTTTATGGCAAGCGCCGCGCAAGCAGCACCGCCCGAGGTACGTGGTGAGGGGGCTAGGACTGACATTTCGGTGCCCACCGCATTAATGGATGGCACCAAAATAATGTACACGTTGGTTGACGGTCAAAGCTTTGAGGTCACCTTTGAGAAGGGTGTTGTTAATTGGCGAGGCCTCGCAGGTTCTGCAAAGGGCAAATTTGGACGAAATGTTAGCTATGCCGCGCATAAGCTTGATAACGGCGTGTACCGTGTCCGCTGGAACGACGCACGCATGGACGACGATTTTGATTTCATCACGCTGCTGATCGATCTCAACAAGCAAACCGTGTTTGATTGTTCGTTGTTGAACTACGGTGACAAGAGCCCCGCCAAGCCGGAGGTGCGCTTCATTCCAGGAGTCATACACAGCGTTTCACGGTCCTGACGAAGAATTGCCCACTTCCATGATATAAAGTGTCCCATTGTCTATATTGTATTAGGTTTTGCGTAATGGCATTGATTAAGCCATAAGTTAGGTAAGTAAGAGCGCATTAATCGATCATGCGTTTCCACTATGCATTCCCTCCGCGCTCCAGAGGGGCAAGACCTGAAGCCAATCCGGTCTGATCTCCTCAGCCGCAATCTTGCCGGCCATGTGCTGTAACATACCCAGAGTGGCATTTTGATTGCAAATGCATCGGCAGCAGTGCGGTCATACCTGCCGCCGAACTTTGCTGACCGATTGCGTGGTGAAAGAGGATGGAATGAGCGGAATCGGCCGACACATACATCGGTCGTGCCAATAACAAGTCATGTCTGACCTTCGAGTGGGCGTACTTCACCCACCCATCAATTCAATCGTGAAACCGTGACTGTCGCGGATATAAGTTGCGCGCAAGCCTTGGTTAGGGCCCGCTTTGACGCGCGGTAAATGCGGGGCTGCCGCCTCGAAACCGTATGCAGCTGCCCGATGCACCACATCAGCAACATCATGTACCTTTAGCGCTAGGTGCGAAGCTCCTATATCGCAAGGCCGCCCGCCAGCCGCAGTCGCGGACTGGGGTGACGTATACTGAAGGAGTTCCATCGTTAGTCCGGGGGCATAAACATAGACCAATTCAACATCTGCCCCCAATACGCCTGTAACCTCTTCGATCGAAGCTGCAGGCGGACGGCGCGGTTCGGTTACTTCAAACCCTAGGCAAGCGTGCATAAATGCAGCCATTGATCTGACGTCCGCGACTGTGAAACCGATATGAAGCGGCTCTACTCCCATTTCTGTCAGCCTGCCATTGTTAGCATCGCAGCAGCCACGATCTTCTCGGGATCAGGCAGCAGTGCGCGTTCAAGTGCCGGCGCATATGGCATCGGGATGTTCGGCGCAGTCACTCGCTTGATCGGAGCTCTTAAGGACGAGAAAGCTTCGTCCCCTACAACCGCTGCAATGTGGCTCGCAGCGCTGCATCGGTCCCGTGCTTCATCTGCCACCACCAGTCGCCCGGTCTTTCGCACCGAGGCGACGATCGTGTCTGTATCAAGCGGAACCAAGGTACGTGGATCGATCAGTTCGACTGAGACACCATCTTCTTTCAATGCTTTGGCGGCCCTGAGGGCGTGATTCACGCACGACCCGATTGCCACGATCGTGATGTCGGTGCCTTCCTGTAAGACCGAGGCCTTGCCATATGGCACTAAAAAATCCGGATCTTCGGAGACTTCGCCTGCTGTTGCTCCACGCACGCGTGGGAGCAGGAAGATCGTTGGATTAAAGCCGCGTAAAGCGGACTTCATCAATCCTTTCGCATCGGCCGGTGTGGCCGGCACGGCAATATTGATGCCCCCAAGGTTCATAAACATCGGATAGGGCGTGTCGGAGTGCTGCGCGCCCGTGGAAGTTCCCGCGCCAATTGCCGCTACGAAGGTTACCGGCAGGCGCGCTTGCCCGCCTGTCATGAGCCGAAGCTTTGCGGCCTGATTCGCTATTCCATCGAAACCAGTTAGCGCGAAATTGGAAAACATTAGGTGACATATTGTTGGTGTACCCGCCATCGCCGCCCCGACTGCCATGCCGGTCATGGCGGACTCTGAGATTGGTGTGTTGCGCACCCGCTCGCTGCCAAACCTAGCATGCAAGCCACGTGTGTCACCAAACATGCTGACTTCCACGTCTTCGCCGAACAAGACAATCCGTTCGTTTCGTTCCATTTCTTCGAAATAGGCCGCGTTTATGGCCTGAGTCAGTCTCATCTTAACCATGGGTTCCTCACGGACGCTGATCAACAAATACGGATGAAAGGACACGTTCCATTCCGGGGGGCTCGCTCTCATGAGCGAACTGGAGAGCATCCTGCACCACCGCTGCGACATTGGCTTCCAGAGCTTCGATGTCGGTAGCCGTTAAGGCTGAAAGCTCGACAAGTCGTTGCGCTAGGCGCGGGATTGGATCACGGGTCCGCCACTGGTCGATTTCGTCTTCACTGCGATAGGGTGCCTGAAGGAACCCGTCCTCTGCTTCCAAATGCCCCCTCAAGCGATAGGTCTTGGCCTCAATGAAACTGGGTCCTTCGCCTTTTCTTGCGCGGTCGATCGCGACCGCTGCGACGGCCCAGACGGCTTCTAGGTCATTGCCGTCAATAACTTCAGTGGGCATGCCAAAAGCTCGTGCGCGGTCGGCTATCACACCCGCATTCACCGTGGCGGATGCTGAAAACTCCGAATAACCATTATACTCACATATTAGGAGTAGCGGGAGCTTCCACAGGACCGCGATGTTCATGACTTCGGACAGAATCCCTTGGCTTGAGGCACCGTCGCCAAAAAAGGCGACAGCGACCTGACCTTGCCCCGCGACCTGTGCGGAAAGCGCAGCACCCGCTGCTAGGCCGATCCCACCACCGACAATGCCGTTCGCGCCGATCATGCCCTTGGATAGATCGGTGACGTGCATGGAGCCGCCCAATCCGCCGCATGCTCCTGAAGATTTCCCATGAACCTCAGCGATTAAGGACCTTGCTGAACCACCCTTGGCGAGAAAATGCCCGTGGCCACGATGGGTGCTGCCAACATAGTCATCATCGGATAGATGGTCGCAAACTGCCACGGCAATGGCTTCTTGACCCGCGCACAAATGGACATTGCCGGGCAACTCACCAGAGCGGGAGTCTGCCCCCAGTTGTTCTTCGGTGCGACGGATAAGCAGCATGCGTTCGAGCATGGCTTTGAGGCGCTCTGGCCCTGGCGTAAAATTGTGATGGAGATCTGGCTGGCTCATAGTCTTTCCGGGGTTCTGCCACACTTGCAGGCACACTGACCGGAATTCTATTTTTGTGCAACAATTATTACCTGTTATTTTCTAAAAATGCAGAAAAAGCCGGAATCAAGTTGCGCCTCTCGCTGCATTATTCGATATTTTGTTGCACATATCATTCGTCGTTGCCATTCAAATCAAGCCAAATTTCGCGACATTCTTTGCGAACGGATTCGACGTGCAGCCGCATGAGAAGTTCGCTGCGTGTTTTGTCGCCAATGGCTAGAGCCTCAAACAGTTGTTCGTGTTGCTCAACCGAGCCAGCATTTTCTGTTGCTCTGCCATGCTTGAGGTAGAGGCTTTGTGTAAAGTTTTCGACCCGCGACGCAATCTCGAGCAATATTGGACTACCACCAGCTTGATGAATCAACCGATGGAATTGGATGTTAAGTTCGAGGAACCGTTGGTCATCATCCGGATGTGTTGAGATAAGTTGCTTTTGAAGGTCGAGGATCGATTTCAACTCCGAGAGTTTTTCAGGAGTTATCCGTAAAGCGGCAAGCCCTGCGAGATAGCTTTCCAGAAAGGCAAGGAAGTCGAAGATCTCCTCAGCGTGGATTTCGTCAACATCTGCAACATAACTGCGCTTGTTGGCACCGATTGTAACAAACCCTTCATCTGCTAGTCTGCGAATGGCCTGTCTTACCGGCGTACGGCTGGTCTCGCAAAGTTCACTTAGTTCTTCTTCCCGCAAGTGAGAGCCGGGCGGGAAAGTGCCGCTTAAAATGGCTTTCCGGATCGTTTGATATGTACGCAGCTTGGCGGTTGGCAAAACAGTCATCCCTGAAGTGTGATCTCACCTACCATCCACTAAGTCATTTGCACAATTGGTCAACATCTTCAGAGGCGGACAACGATACTCTTCGTCTGTGTCAGTTCCTCGATACCCTGCCGTCCAGCTTCCCGGCCCCAACCCGATTGTCGATAGCCCCCGGTAGGCATCGCCTCGTCAAGCATGGCGTAGCAATTTATCCAAACTGAGCCAGCGCGAATTTCTGCTGCAGCACGATGGGCTATCGATAGGCTGGAAGTGAACACCCCAGATGCAAGCCCGTATGGCGTGTCATTAGCAAGTGCGATCGCTTCTTCAAGCGTATCAAATGGCATTATGCACAGAACGGGCCCAAAGATCTCTTCTCGCACAATGGATGCGCGGCAAGACTGAGGTACGATCACAGTGGGTTCGACAAAATACCCACCGCGAGCCAGCCGATTGCCGCCGGTAACAATCCGGTCCCCGCTTGCTCGAGCAGCTTCGATGTGCCCCATGACGCTGCCAAGCTGGCGTGCTGAAACAAGTGGCCCAAGCTCCGTTTCAGACTCTAGTCCATGACCAAGTTTCATAGAAGCCGCAATTCGAGCAACACCCTCGACGACGTCTTCAAATATGCCGCGCTGGACATAGACTCGAGTCCCGGCGAAGCAAATCTGGCCCGAATTCATGAAAACGGCTTCTGCAAGTGCTGGAATGGTAGCTTCAAGATCGGCATCGTCGAAGACGAGTATCGGCGATTTCCCGCCAAGTTCGAGACCAACGCGCTTGAGATTTCCGAGTGCCAGGCGTGCGACTTCCTTTCCGGTCGCGGTCGATCCTGTGAATGAGATCATGTCGACATCCTGGTGGGCGGCCAGATGGGCACCAGCGACTGCGCCCGTGCCTGGTACAATGTTTACAACTCCATCTGGGAAGTCAGCCTCGGCCATGAGCTCCCCCAAACGAAGAGCAGACACTGGCGTGAGTTCTGATGGTTTGAGTACTACAGTATTGCCAGCTGCTAAGGCTGGACCGATCTTCGCGAGCGCCATCAAAGTAGGCACATTCCAAGGCGAGATGGCGCCGATTACCCCTAATGGCTCGCGCAGCATATAGGCATGGTGCGCTGGGCCAAACGCTCCTGGCGGCCGGGTGTCCGGCATTGAGATCGCTGTCGTTGAGCCTTCAATCTTGGTGCACCAGCCCGCGTAATATCGAAGCGCCTCTGCGGGTCCGATGCCGCTTAGGAATTCCGCCAAGCCTAACGGCATTCCCTGATTCAAGGTGTCTAGATAGGCGAGCTCTCCCGCATTTTCTTCGACTAAGTCCGCTAGCCGCCAAAGGCGCTTGGCGCGATCTGCAGGAGGCATGCGCCGCCAGTTTGGGGAATCAAAGGCGCTCCTGGCTGCAGCAACCGCTAGGTCGACATCTGCTTCCGCGGCTAGAGCGGCCGAACCAATGACTTGCTCAGTTGCCGGATCGATCAGTTCTTGCGTACCGCCGTTACCTTCGCGCCATTGTCCGCCAATAAGGAGAGGGCGAGACTTTTCAAGGTAGATTCGTGCCTTGTTTTCGGGCGACATGTTGTAACTCAATGCATAAACTTAGCATTTTATGTGGACCATTTTATCTCGTCCGTCAACCATGCTCGAAGCAGAGGATTGGTGCAGTTTCCTTTTAAATAAGTACTATCTGGATATAGAAGACCGTGTGGTGTTGAATAAGTATCACTTAACTTCCTTCAATTTTGTTGTACAAAAATAAGGGTGCTTGCTTGACCAATCCCGATGCCTCGCTTAGCCAAACTGGAGGGCCGATAAAGATGGAAGCCAAAGGAGTGAGCGGATAATGGACCGACTAAAAGCCGAATTTAATCCGTCTTCACCTCGCGCCGTAGCCGCTGGTGTCTACATGGGCGTGATGGGAGCCGAAGTTTTCATCGTGCAGCCGGGCTTCGTACAGGGTCTGGTAGAGCATATGAGGTTCTCGGAAGCGGAGGCAGGACTTATCGCTTCGATAGAAATGGCGGGCTTTGCCGCAATGACAATTCTGCTCATTTATCTCACGCGACAGCTTAACTGGCGGCACATGCTTTCCGCTTGCATTGCCCTGACAATAGTCGGCCAGTTTGGGTCCATGCTAACAGGCGAGCTAACCTCATTTGCGGCTATGCGTTTCATTGCCGGCCTTGGTTGCGGCGGCATCGTTTCTATCGGCTTCGCCGCAATTGGTCTTACTGATAAGCCGGATAGGAACTTCGGCATTCTTGTCGCATTCTCAGGTGTCTATGGGGCCATCGTACTTGGGTTTATGCCTACCCTTTATGGGTATGCGGGGATGCAAGGCCTTCTATTCTTCTTCGCAGCATTCGCTGCGCTTGGCTTTCCTTTGGTAGGATGGCTTCCGACTTCAGGCGGTGTCGTGCGGGCCGACATTCATGCAAGATCTCCGCTTCCTTTAGGGCTAACCTTTTCTGCACTTGGTGCCATGTTTGCGTACTTTTTGGCGCAAGGGGTAATCTGGACATACCTTTTCCGGATTGCGATTGACGGCGGGCTTACCGAGCCGCAGGCAGCATTTGGTCTAACGATCGCGCAATTCGCGGGCATTTTGGGTGCCTTGATCCCGACCATCGTCGGGGCGCGCTTCGGGCGGACGGTCATGCTGGCAATAGCCATTTCGGCTGGCGTTGTTCCGCTACTTTACTTCCTCTTCGGGACGATCACCGCGCTCAGCTACGCGATTGCGGTGTGTGTCTACAATTTTGGTTTCAATAAGACGCATCCTTATCTCCTCGCAACAATGGCCTCTTTTGACGCATCGGGACGGGTTGTAACTTATGCTGTTGCTTTGCAGACACTTGGCCTTGCAGTTGGTCCGGCAGTCGGGGCTTGGCTTCTTGGCGGGAGCACCTTCACCAGCGTTCATTGGTTTGGAATCGCGGCCTTTGCGGCTTCCTTTGTTCTGATCCTGTTTCCGGCGCGTCATCAGTCGGCGCAGACGCGAGCGGCGGCCAGCTAAAGCATCATTGTGTCAGATAAGGCGATGATCTGTCATTTTTGTTGCACATATTTGGTGGGATGCGCCCATGGGATATCTTGAGCGCTCGACAGTTTTGGATGCCTTTGTGCCAATTTTGAGCAATAAATGGAATTTATATCACAGATCTGTGTCCAAAAGTCTCTCGCCCCATGCTGCCCTATGAGCCAAGGTTCATTTTTTTGTTGCACAATTTGTGATGTTACGATAATCACAAGAAAACCCGACAAACGGGTATTGGGGAGAAAAATATGTCATCTGCGTTTGGTCGATCCTTACTGGCCGCAGCATCGCTTGCAGCATTCGTAACCCCGGCTTCAGCTCAGGAAGTTCCGCCTGCGGTGGATGACAACTCCGGGGGAGTCGAGGTCGTTATTGTGACCGCTCAAAAGCGCTCGCAAAACCTTCAGGATGTGCCAGTCGCCATTACCGCATTTAATGCGAATACGATCAATCGACTTGGGCTCAGTTCGTCTGAAGATCTCGCAGCTTTTACTCCCAGCCTAAACTATCAACCCGCTGGAGGCATTGGTTCAAGTATCGGTATTCGTGGCATCCAGGATCAGAACTTCACCTTTAACCAGGTAGGCTCCGTGGCGGTGGTAGTCGACGAGGTGGCGCTGAACTCCCCTAACCTTAATACGTTTGCATTGTTCGACATTTCGCGGATCGAGGTTCTTCGTGGGCCACAAGTAACGCTATTTGGTCGCAGTACTACCGGCGGCGCACTTAACATCACCACACGGCAAGCTCGCGTAGGCGAGGACAGAAACGGCGAAGCGTCGGTAAGTTACGGGCAGTTCAACTCGATTGATGTTCAAGGTGCTGTCGGTGCGCCAATCGGCGACAAGTTTGCGTTTCGTCTGGCGGGCCAGTCCCAAACCCGCGACGGAATCCAGAAAAATGTGACGCGCGGTGGGCGGACGGGCGAACGCGACAGATATGCAGTTCGGGGCTCTTTAGCGTTTAATCCATCTGAAAAATTCCGCGCAACCTATTCCAGCCTCTATGGCCAAGACAATGGTCAGCAGCCCAATTACTTGCCAATTGGATTTCTTCAGCCAGGCGGAGGAGCGACACCATGCTCTAATCCAAGCCGCCAGCCTGGTAACGGCTGTGCAGACCCCTATGGCTTTGTTTCACCCGGTAAGTTCAAAGAAAGCTATTCTAACTTCCCAAGCTTCGCCCATTCTGAAGTTTTCGGAAACACAGTAACTTTGGCTCTAGACGTCGGACCGGTGACCCTGTCATCGATTAGTTCCGTCATTGATCACTCCATTAGCCGCCAAGAGGATGTCGACTCTGGTCCTAACGGGCGGGTTGAGGTGCACAACGATGTGGACACTACTCAGAAGTCACAGGAATTCCGAGTGGCTACCAATGGCAAAGACAAGCCGTTCAACTTTGTTGGTGGTTTGTTCTTGTTTGAAGAAGAGAATTCCGGGCATGTTGCGCGCAGCATTCTGACGGCCGGTATTGGGACTGCTCCTATCGGTCTCAATTCACTTATCTTCAATCAAAAAACGGAGATTACCTCGGCTTACGGCCAGTTTGATTTCAAGCTTTCTGAGCGTTTCAGCTTAGTTGCCGGTGCCCGTTACTCGGATGAATCAAAGAGTGGCAGTGCTCGCTCTTACAGGCGCACGGGGGCCGGCGCTGCTGCATGGACCAATTTCGCGCCTGCAATTGGAACCCATCTTGAAGCGTCTTCGCTTATAGCTTTGTCGAACCCCGCGCAGAATTCAACTGATGTGCCTTTCGGCAAATCTTGGACCAATTGGGGCGGCAAGGTCGGCATCAACTTCAAGCCGAGCTCAGATGCGCTGCTTTATGCGAGCGTTTCTAAGGGGTTCAAAGGCGGGACCTTTAACCTAATTCCAGCCTATAATCTTCAGGTCGCACAACCTATAGCCAACCTTCAAAGAGGCGTGGATCCGGAGGAGATCACATCATATGAGGCCGGCACAAAGCTTCAATTGTTCGATCGAAAACTCCAATTGAACATCGCAGGCTTCTTGAGCGATTACGAAAATCAGCAGGTCTTCACTTTCGTTGGAGGTGCTGCTGCACTCCTCAATGCTGGCAAGGCTAGCATCAATGGCATCGAAGCAGAACTGACGTGGGCTCCCGACGGTGGATGGCTTGTCCAGGGTGGAATAGGACTACTTGATGCCAAGTACGACAGCTTTTTCCTTCCCGAGGAAGCGGGCGGACCTGACTTCTCGGGGAAACGAACTCCCCATACGCCAAAGGCTACCTTTACGGGGCTTGTGCAGAAGTCCTTTGATATTGGCGACAATGAATTAAGTGCCCAGATCAGCTTCAAGCAAACCAGCAGCCAATTTGCTAGCTTCAAGAATGGCGCGGATGACTTCCTGCCAAGTCGAACGACTTTTGATGTTCGAATTCGGTACTTGTTTGGTGAGGATCAGCAGCTGGAACTTGCCGCCTTTGGCAAGAACATTTTCGACGAGCGCTTCTGTCAAACAATCCAGCCAGGTTCATTCACCAACCAATGCATTGTCAATGAACCGGGCACTTATGGTGTTAAACTCGGCATGAAATTCTAAGTGATCATCACTATAGCTCTGTGCTGTATGTGGTCATCGTGAGACGGCCACATACAGTCCCGGAGAACACCAGCGGGAACTTTTTATCGTGAAAATCAAGCTAAAGCTGCCTAGATTCGGAATGAATATGGAGGAAGCCACAATTGTAAAGTGGCACAAAAAAGTCGGCGAGAGTTTTGTCGAGGGCGACCCAATATACGAGGTTGAGACCGATAAGGTGACCCAAGTCGTCGACGCCTCGGGCAATGGCACAATGCTTGAAATCCTCGTTCCCGAAGGTGAAGAGGCACAAGTTGGCGATGCAATATGTGTAGTGGAGGCAGGCTGAACCTGTCCTGCTTTGGTATCAGACTATGGGATAAGCTAGCATGCGAAAAGCAGGAGTTCACATCGGTTTTGCCTTGATTGCCAGTGCCTTCGTCAGTCTCGGGCTATCGCATTCTAGTTTCGCTAAAGGCTCAGTTAGCTCAGAGCCTGCTGAACAGGCGGTGATGCAAGCACCGGTTCTTCTTGTTGAACCTGTAGTTATGGCGAATCCAAATCCGGCAGTGCCGCTTGCAGCTGTCCTTACCTTACAGGCCCGCAGCGCATCTTCTGTTGAAGTCTCTATTCATGAGCGCTTGGCAGGTCGACCTGACAAAATCTGGCGGCTTTCAGCTCCCATCGCTTCTGATGGCTCAGCCAAGGTCCCAATAGTTGGCTTTCGGCCCAGTTCTGAGCTTACCTTCACGGTTTCCCTACGCGGCTCGAAAGGGGCATTGACACGTGTACCGAACGAGCTTGCTTTTCGGGCACCTAACTTGCCAGATGTTGGTTTGAACTGGCCCAAAATCGATACGCTGGAACTTGATCGTGCCAAGGTTGAGCCTGGTATTACGTTTCTGTCCGTTCGTCGCAATTTCCTTGGACGTGGCTCTTTAATGACAACACGTCAGCGGGATTTCCAACGCAGGTTCGGTCTCATCATCGCCTTAAACGAAGATGGCGAGGTTGTCTGGTACTACAAGTCGCCTCAACGGATTGCTGGTGTCCAGTCAATGCCTGATGGACGAATCCTCATGACCTTGGCAGACCAGCGAACCCGGATTATCGATGTGCTGGGTAATGTCGAGCGAGAATACGTGGCAGCGCTTAGGCCCGACCGCGATCCTTCCAGTAGCGCGATCCCCATCGAAGGCATACAGACCATTCATCACGAGCCTTACCTGACAAAGGAAGGGACTTTCATTGCGATGTCTGCAAACGCCCGGCGGATTGATAACTACTATACGAGTGTAACCGACCCCAATGCACCGCGTAAGCCGCAGATGGTTATGGGCGACTCGATTATCGAGTATGACGCTAATGGTAAGGTCCTGTGGAAGTGGGACAGCTTTGACCACCTAGATCCAATGCGGATTCACTTTCATCTGTTTCAGCCATATTGGATGACAAGAGGATTCCCGGGCCACTTGGATTGGACGCACGGCAATGGTGTTTCATATGACGAAAAGAACAGTACTATAATTCTATCCCTGAAGCAGATGGACGCCATCATTGGTATCAGTCGCAAGACCGGTGAAATAAAATGGATATACGGAGATCCGACTGGTTGGAACGGCGCTTTAGCTGAGAAAGTCCTTAAACCAAAAGGTCGGTTCGTCCGTTATCCGTTCAGCCCTCATCACCCGCATGTGGATGGGCCTGGGCTGATGACTTATTACGACAATGGCATGTTCCAAGCCTTTCCTTTCACTGGAAAGGCCCCGCTGCCACAGCACCTGAACTTCAGCCGAGCGGCGCGGATCCAGGTAGATGAGAAGGCCATGACCTTTGAGGAAGTCTGGACCTCGGAAACCCAAAGAACAGAGGGTTCTTGCTACAATTGGGCGATGGGTGAAGCTGAGACGCTGCCGATGACGGGTAATACCTTGTTGGTTCGAGCGAATTGTACACCGCAGGACCCGGCCGTAAGCGACTTCAACGAGTTTGATCTCTCGAAACGATTCGTCGATGAGCTATATGGTGATGCCTTTGTAGATCAGTACACGAAGGACAATCCCAGTAAACGTGTCGCTCGCTATCGGTTTTCTAACCCAGACCAGATTATGAGTTGGACGCTTTATGGCGGATTCCACCGTTCTTCGGTTGCGGGTGGACAATAGTCGGGTTTGCCACGTTTGGGTCTGTCCTTTGAGATTGGACGACTTCGGGCGTGGATCAAACCGCGAGCGACTTGGTTACAATTCGTCAACTTGGGTGCGCATGAAGTTTAACTTCTCCATGATTGGAGCATCGGAGAAACGGAACAAGTCAAACATCGTCTCAGCCTCCAGCGACCAAGGGATCCAAGAGGGGATGACAAACATGTCTCCCTTTTCCAAAGCGTGGGTTTCTCCGTTCATCACGACCGCTCCTTTACCCTCAAAAACCTGAAACACCGTCGAGCCGACGTCCCGTCGTGTAGCGGTCTGGCTACCGGCGCGCAGGCGATGGAACTCAAGTCGAATGGTCGGCATGACGTCGCCACCGCTCGTGGGGTTTATGTAACGGATCGCGGCATGGCCAGGTCCAATTGTTGCTGGGTAACCTTCTTCTTCCAGCTGCAACTGTTGGCTTAGTGCTGCATCTGTATGCTTCCATCGATAAGCGCCAATAGGTGAACTAACCGTCTCTTTCAGTCCAGCCAACGGACGCAAGCCAGGGTGGCACCACAGCCGTTCGCCGCGGCTGTAGTCCGGTGTTTCAAGGCAAGAAAGCTTGTCAGGTCCGAACTCAAAGAATCCGACGTCCATCTGGTGGCTGAAAGGAATATCGAGCCCGTCAATCCAGGCCATTGGCTTATCGGTTACGTTCTGATGGCCATGGAAATTTCCACCAGGCGTTAGCAGCAAGTCACCGCGGCTCATACGCACTGGGTCACCGTTGACCACTGTCCAAACCCCATCTCCTTCTACCACAAAACGAAAGGCGTTCTGACTGTGCCGGTGTTCTGGGGCGACCTCATGAGGGCCGAGGTACTGGATCGCTGCCCAAAGGGTGGGGCTGATATAGGCATGTGGCGCAAGTCCAGGATTGCCAAGGCCAAGCGCTCGGCGCTCGCCCCCCCGCCCAACAGGCACCAAGGCTCCCGAACGCTCCGCGAGGGGGAGCAACTTGGACCATTTCCAAACATGTGGAACTGCTTTGGACTTGGGGTGGATCGGCATCAAGTCGCCTAACTGAGTCCAAAGTGGCAATAAGCTTTGCTCTGAAAAGCCGCGATACAACTCACGCAATTCAGGTGTGTCATCGGGTTGCATCGTATGGGCGACCGAAGTGTGATCGAGCGCATTGCTCATGGTCCGTCTCCTTTGGGCTGGGTTATTCCGAATCTGGCTGGTTAGGCGGCGCTGCCTCGCGAAAAGCAGCAATTGCGTCCAACTCGCCGAAAATCCGCGCAATGGTTGGCCAACTCCCGGGTTCAATTGAGAATCGGCGGTTGTTCCAGACTTGTGCGTAAAGGCAGATGTCTGCGAGCGTGGGAGTATCGCCGTAAGAGAAGCGACCTGTTTGTGGACTGTCGGCAAGGGTGGCTTCAATTGCGTCGAAAGTCACAGCCACCCAGTGTCTAAACCACTCTGCGAGATCTTCGTCTCCGGCTCTAAACTGGGCACCCAATCTATTTAGGACACGGAGATTGTTAAGCGGATGAATCTCGCAAGCAATCATGTAAGCCAAAGAGCGCACCCGCGCCTTGCCTAATGCATCAGCCGGCAACAAGCGGGGTGTCGGATGTGTTTCGTCAAGCCATTCGATGATTGCCAGCGACTGGGTCAGTACCGTCCCATCCTCTAACTCGAGCGAAGGAACCAGTCCGGCCGGATTCATCGCCAGATAGGCCGCCGATCGATTCTCGCCTTTGCGCAGGGCATAAGCCACATACTCGTAGTCCATGCCCTTGAGATTGAGCGCTGCGCGTAGCCGGGTCGAAGTAGAAGACCGGAAGAAATTATGCAGCCGCAGCGTCATGCGCGCGGGCCAATTTTTGTGGCTAGGCTACCGAGCCCTTCAATTGACACCACGCAAATATCACCAGGTACAAGTGCGCCAACGCCAGCAGGCGTTCCAGTCATAATTAGGTCGCCTGGCTTGATTTCAATCGAGTGTGACAAGATCGAAATGATCTCAGGTACCGTCCAGATCAGATCAGCAATATCAGCGTCCTGCTTCACGGTGCCATTGACGGTGAGCCGGATCGATCCCGTCTCAAGACACCCGACTGTAGCCACAGGATGGATGGGACCAATAACGGCAGAAAGGTCAAAAGCTTTGCCCCAATCCCAAGGTCGCCCCTTTTCACGAGCCTGAATCTGCAAATCGCGCCGCGTGAGATCATTTCCCACGGCGTAACCCCAGATACAGGGTAGGCAATCTTTAACAGATAGGTTTCGTCCGCCTCCTCCGATTGCGACAACTAGCTCTGCCTCATAATGGAAATTCTCGGTGAGCGGTGGGTATGGAATTGTGGCGTTGTCGTGAACAATTGCATCCGCTGGCTTGGTGAAGAAGAAGGGTGGTTCACGGTCAGGATCGAAACCCATCTCGCGGGCGTGTTCGGCATAATTGCGGCCTACGCAAAAAATTCGGCGTACAGGAAAGCGCTGAACTGATCCAGCTATTGGAACCGAGCTTTGGGGTTGCGGCGGAAAGGCGTATTCTGTCATCGTTTCCTCTTTCAATTCTGGCCTGATAAATGGGGAACAGGCCAGTCACGACGCTGTAATCCCGATGTGTTGAGTGGCACGTCAGGCTATCCCGGTACCGCGACTAGGGGCGTGGTAAGTGGATCATAGTTGTAAAGCCAAAGGGCGCGGTCCTTGCTCGGATCCTTGCGCGCGAATGCTTCGCGGAACTCATCGTGGGTCTGAAAATGGAATAAACGAGCGTGCTCTGTGCTCTCATCGACGATCCGCGCAGTGCGATCAATTCTGGCCATCTCGTAGGCCTTTAAAGCTGTCGCACGATCGTCAATCTCCTCGAAAGCCCGCATCAGTACTGCAGCGTCCTCAATCGCCATGACAGCCCCTTGGGCCATGTAAGGCAAGGTTGGATGTGCGCTGTCTCCAAGCAGGGTCACCCGCTCCGTACTCCAGAAACGCAATCGTGGCCGATTATTGAGGGCCCAGCAGAAGCAGTTCTCGCGGTCTGCAGCGTCGATCATCGTCTGCACATCGGGATGGAAGCCGACAAAGTCGGCCTTGAGGTCTTCCCAAGGAGCCTTGATCGCCCAGCCTTCCTGTTTCCATTCTGGCTTTTCGACACAGCCCACAAAGTTAAGCAGTTTGCCTCCGTTCACCCAGTAAACGACCATATGCTTATCTGGGCCCATCCAGTTGACGAAGATTGGCGGTTGGAAATTCGGCGGCAGCTTTTCGACAGGCACCATAACACGCCAAGCGACATTGCCGGTGTAGTTCGCTGGTTCCTTTCCATGCATCTGGGCGCGGACTACCGACTTAATCCCATCTGAACCGATCAGCACATCGCCGCTCGTCGTGGTACCATCTTTGAAGTGTAGTGTGACGCCTTGATCGTGTTCCTCAAACCTTTCCATTGGCTGGTTAAGGTGGATTGCCGCAGTGGACTGCTCCAGTACCCGCTCCGCTAGTATTCGCAGAAGATCGGGTCGATAAACTTGCAAGTAAGGAGCCCCAAACCGGCTCTCGTGGTCGTCTCCTAGTGCAATTTCGCTGACGACTTCGGCAGTGTCATGAAGTCTGAACTCGGTCCGAAGTGGGCGAACCGAAATCGCCTGCAACGCATCAAGGACGCCAAGATGGCGCATAACACGGGTCGCATTGGCGCTAAGCTGGATGCCTGCACCAACCTCGCCAAGTTCAGGGGCTTGCTCAAAGACTTGCACCTCATGCCCTGCTTGCAGCAGCAATCCGGCTGCGGTCAATCCGCCGATACCGCCGCCGGCAATCAGTATCTTCATTCTTTTCCTCATCCTAGATCTCCGCAGCCTTGACTATCGATATTTGCTATTCGCGGCCGATCTTTTGCTGGCCCTCTCGGCTGCTTTCGGGCGGTCGCCAGTTAAAATGAGTAAGGACATTGCTCCAGTCCGATGGAAAAAAGGGAATAGGGACTACCCCTTGCTCCTTGGCCCACTCATTCCATCGTGTAATTAGAGCTTGTGCGACTTCTGGGTGGCTTTGAGAAAGATCGTTCTGCTCAGCTGGATCTTTGGCGATGTTATAGAGTGCCCACCGCTCCTTTGGGCCCCAAGGTGGATTTTGCCAAACAATCTTCCAATCTCCTTGGCGACCAGCTCGCCGCGCCCAAAGTTCCCAGCCGAAGAACGCGTCAGCTGCGTGTAGCGTCGGCAATGAGGGATTTGCAAAGAGAGGCTTGAGACTTGTCCCTTCCAGGCGCTCGATGGGACGGCCGTCAAACTGGCCCTTCGGGATTGGGACGCCTGCATAGTCCAGCACGGTGGGCATAACATCCAGAACCTTTGTAAAGGCTCCGTTCACTGCATTCCCATTCTTGATCCCAGGACCCGCGACGATGAATGGCACACGCGTGCCGCCTTCAGTGGCGAAGCCCTTCCCGAGGCGAAATGGCGTGTTGCTAACGTGGGCCCATTGCGGGCCGTACCAGACATAAGAGTTAGGTCGCCCCATCTGGCTGAGCCGAAGGTCGCGCTCTTTCTCTGCCCATCGGTACCATTCAGCTCCGCCAAAATCGAGCGGATTGCCGCCGTCCGCGCCGTTGTCCGACATGAAAATGATGATTGTATTGTCAAGCTGCTTGTTTACTCTGAGCGCAGAAACAATCCTTCCGACTTGTCGATCGAGGTCGCTGACCATTGCGGCATAGATCTCCATTCGGCGTTCTTCGAGCTGTCGAAGATCTGGCGGCAAAGCCTTCCAAGATGGCCAGTTCTGATCGAAAGGCGCTGCAATTTGCGACGTATCGATCAGGCCCATTTGTCGTTGCTTGGCGAGGCGCGCTGCGTGAATGGCCTCATAGCCCTTTGCATATCGACCGCGCTGTCGAGCTATGTCCTCGTCAGGTGCCTGCAATGGCCAATGGGGTGCCGTAAAATTGACCATAGCGAAAAAGGGCTCGCTGCGGTTTTCCTGATTTAGGAACCCGATCATCTTGTCTGCAAATGTGCGCGAACTGAAGAAGTCGGCGGGTGGCGTAACGTCCTTCCCGTTCTCGACGTAGTTCACCGTTGGAATGTCAGGGAAAACACCTTTATTGTCGAAATGTGAACCTGCACCTTGGATAAGGGCAAAGTGCTGCTGGAACCCTCTGGCAGCAGGGCGATAATCGGGGTCGCGTACTCCGCCCATGTCCCATTTGCCCGAAAGCATGGTTCGATATCCGGAACGGCTGAGTATCTCTGCGACAGTGGCGACCCGTTTAGTCAAGATCGCTTCATAGCCGCGCTTGCCCTCAGTCTGCGGCGTCCAGTCGCCCGCCATTGTTCCATATCCGGCGTTGTGCGGCGATGCACCAGTCATCAAAGCTGCGCGAGTAGGCGAACAGGCTGCATAGGTGTGAAAGTTCGTTAGCCGCACACCGGATCGGGCAAGGCGGTCAAGATTCGGTGTCCGGATTTCTGATCCGAATGATCCAATATCCGAGTAGCCGAGGTCATCAGCTACGATGATCAGGAAGTTGGGTCGCTGCGGCTTTGAGGTGCTAGAATGCGCGTTGGTTTGGCTACTAAAAATAGCGAGCAGGGCAACGCCAGCAATCACTATTTTTCCAAGCCTGCCTACCTTGAACTTATTCTGCATCAGTTGCCTCCATCAAAAGAACTGCTTTGATGACGTCGCCGGTGCGGGTGTGCTCCATTGCTTGATTGATATCGCTAAACGAGAATGTGGAAATAAGCCGATCGACTGGAAACTCGCCAGCTTGCCACCATTCCAGCATCTTGGGGTACAGGTCATGCGGTACCGAGTTGCCAAACGATAGGGCTTCAAACCTCGCGGCCTTTTCGAATAGCGGCATGGGCTTCAAGGTGTATTCCTCCATCGGACTGGGGAGGATAGCATATGCCATATGGCCACCTGTTCGTAGGCTCGCGATCGCATCTTCAAAGGCAGCCGCATTCCCTGACGTCTCCAACAGCTTGCCTACTCCACGGCTGGTCTGCGCCATCACCCATTCATGCATCGCACCCATCCGGGGGTTGAACGTAGCTGTCGCACCAAGTTCGCGAGCCATTTCAAGGCGACCGTCGCGAACATCAGCCACCAAGATAGCGCCAGCCCCTGCTTTGCGCGCGGTCATAATCGCACCCAAACCGACTGCCCCTGCGCCAACAATTAAAACCGTCTCGCCAGCTTTTACATCGAGCACGTTCAGGATTGCCCCAGCGCCGGTCATGACGCCGCAGGTTATGCTGGCACCTACTTCCGCAGGCACGTCGGCCGGCATTGCAACTAAGCAATGATCGGGAACGATCGCATGGGTCGCAAAGGATGATTGTTGAAAGAAGGCTGCGTGTAACGGCGAGTCCGAGTTGTCCCATATTGTAGGGCTGCCATCCAGTCGCCTACCTCCAAAGGTTACTTCCCAGCTTTTGTCGCAATAGAATGGATGCCCCTGCATGCACGAAGGGCATCGATTGCAGGAACCGTAGCCAAGTATTACGCGGTCGCCGACAGTTACGCTTGCCTTGGCACCTATTGCCTCGACGATACCTACGCCTTCGTGGCCAAAAACGGCGGGCAGAGAGCAAAGTGAAGGCCCGTCGATATCCATATGACAGATGCCGCAGGCTTCTATCCGGACTAGAGCTTCATGCTCTTGCGGAGCATCGAGAGTGACGCGTTCGATTACATAAGGCTTGCCGGATTGCCTAAGGACTGCAGCCTCAATCGACTTGCCCATCGTTACGCCCTTTGCTTCGTAGTCCAAGCCATATGCTTGGATTCCAGAAACTCGTTCATTGCATCAACGCCGTGAAGTCTGCCCACACCACTTTCTTTGTATCCGCCAGTCTCGACTTCGGGATGAAGCGCGCCGTGCATGTTGATCCAGACTGTACCCGCCTCAATCCGCCGAGCCAATCTTTGGGCGCGAGCGAGGTCGGCACTCCAAACACTGGCAGCAAGTCCAAACCTGCTCGCATTTGCGCGTTCAAGAGCTTCATCGTCTGTACTAAATGATTGAAGGGTCAGTATTGGACCGAAAATCTCTTCGGTTATGAGTGGCGATTGCGGATCACGCACATGCACCAAACTCGGCGTTACAAATGCACCGTCAGCATGTGCTCCACCTAAGGCTGCGCCTCGAACCAATATTTCATCTGGCTTCTGAACGGCATTCAACAAACCCAGAATGCGATCGCGCGCTACAAAATCAATCATCGGCCCCATTTGTGTGGCTGGGTCAATTCCCGACCCAACAACGACATCCATGAGTGATTTTGCAAAAAGGGCTTTCGCCTCTTCAAGCTGCTTATGTGAAACCAAAAGGCGGCTTGCAGCAACGCATTGTTGGCCAGTAATGAAAGTTGCTGCCCGCACGATTTGGGGGACAGCGCTTGGAAGATCGGCATCATCGAGAATGATTACTGGTGCGCTGCCGCCCAGTTCGAGATTAACCCGCTTCATGGTGTTGGTTGCTGCTATGGCGATCTGCTTGCCAACATGAGTGCTGCCTGTGTAGCTGATGACACGCACTTCTGGTGCATCGACCAGAATCTTGGCACCTTCATGGCCGGTCTCACTAAAGGAATTGACCACCCCTGTTGGCAGATCGGTGATCTTTGCGAGCAGATGCAATACTGCAGCACTGGTCAATGCGGTTTGAGGTGCAGCTTTGATAACGCAGGTGCAGCCGGCTGCAAGCGCTGGCGCTAACGAGCGTATCATCAATATGATTGGGGCATTCCATGGGACGATAATCGCCGTGACCCCGGCAGGCTCTTTACCAATCATGGAATACAGACTGGACTCAAGCTCAATCACCCTACCGAAAATGTTTCGGGCTAGGCCTGCATAGTAGCGCAGTTCCGAAACACTGAGGTCAACCTCGACTAAGGACTGACCAATCGGCTTGCCATGTTCGGCCGTCAACAATGCAGCAATCTGTTCCCTGCTGCCGTGAAGCAACTCAGCGAACTGAAGCAGTACGGAAGCGCGCAGCCGAGGGGTCGAACGCCACTCACAATGATAAAAAGCCGCTGAAGCAGCGGCTATTGCCGCACGAACCGAAGCCTCGTCGGCATCGTCGAATACCCCAACAATTGTGCCCGTCGCAGGGTTTATGCTCGCAGCGGCCTTCGATGCTCGCCATTCGCCCGCAATCCAGGAAAAGCCGTCCAATGCCCAACATCTCCATCATCGAGCGCTCAAGGCACCAAAGCCCTGCTTGCTCATACTCCAGACTGAGACATAGCCGCATCTATATTGTTGTGCAAGCATCAAACCATTCAAACTACCGGACCCTGTAGCTTCAATCGGTAATTTCCGGCCAAATAATCTGTTTTTTATGGGTTTTATATAGATGTTTCTTCGGCTATTCTGCGGGGATTCTTGATCTGGAATTTGTTAAACTGTGCAACAATATAGTGACGGCCTTGAGGCGTTCTTTGGTAGAAGCAGGCTTGGTATTGAGAAAGTCCTTTCGTGCTTTGATTGGGGCGTCGAAACTGCGCTCTGTGCCATCATCAAGATTGAGGTGCACCGACGATCTGATCTATTGTAAGTTCAAGTTAGATCGCAACGGTCTTCATGGTCCCATGGAGTGTCCTTTTGGTCCGACCCTAAGCACAAGTTCGTTGGCACCGCTCGAAGCTTCCGCCATGTTTTGAAATATTTGTTCCCTTTTGAACGGCAGCTTTCCGCTGGTAGCTGCCCCAAACCAGACCTTCCGCAATCGGCCAAGAAAAGTGGCTATTGAGCGGGCGGCTCTGCGATAAATTCTGTGCGTTCAAACTAACCAGAACGCCATTTGCCAATGCCTCGTGGAGCAATCTCCGGCGAGCTGATTTGGCAAACGGCGGTCAATCGCTAATACAATCCGCAAATTGTTTGCAGGCTCTAGACGCTTTTGTGGACTGAGCGGGCTGTTGGCGCACTCCAACGACGCTCAACTGCAAAAAAATCACCCAAAATACAGCCAAAAAAAGTGGTAGCTGGGTGGTAGCTGGCCTAATTTTAGGATCAAAATGGCTTGCTTAGCTTGGCCGGCTACCAAGCCATTTTTCTTCTAAAATTTTGAATTTATTGAGAAAAAATGGAGCGGGCGATGAGATTCGAACTCACGACATCCACCTTGGCAAGGTGGCGCTCTACCCCTGAGCTACGCCCGCGTCCTTGGGTACCGAAGGCACAAGTCCTCCGTAAGGACGGCGCATATGCCTTAGAGATGACTTAAGTGCAAGGGGGGTGTGCCATGCTTGATGCAGCTAGGTGCGTTGGGTTACAGCGGGGGCATGACTGCTACTGCCTCCGCCCCTGCCACCCGCCCCGAACTTTTTGCCCTGTTTGACCGTTTGGGTATGATGCACCACACATTGGATCATCGCCCTGTGTTCACGGTTGAAGAAGGGGCGGACATTAAGGCCGCGCTTCCAGGTGGTCACACAAAGAATCTGTTCCTGAAAGATAAGGATGGCGCATTCTTTCTCGTCTGCGCTTTGGGTCAGACGCAGGTGCGCCTCAATCAGCTTCACAAGACGCTGGACTGCGCGCGCTTAAGCTTTGGTAGCGAGGCGCACCTTTTAGAGTATTTGGGCGTCACGCCCGGTTCTGTGACGCTTTTTGCGCTGATCAATGACCCCGGGCAGAAGGTCACGTTGGTACTCGATGAGGCTCTGTTGGCGGCGGAGCCAATCAACTTCCACCCACTGCAAAATGATGCGACTACCGCCGTCTCTCAAGCGGATCTGAGCGTGTTTGTCCGCCATTGGGGTGGAAGGGTTTATCGGTGTGATTTCTCGGGCGAGTCACCCCAAGCGAAACCTTGGCCATAAGGCCCACGAAACACAGGCCAGCGCTTGCAACCTGGTGGGGCTAGGCCCATTTCTAATCGTGAAACCATTTTATCGCGAACGCAGTGTGAGAGGAGCGTGCACACCGCACGGATACATCCATGGCCCTTATTGGCTTAGGCACGTCAAAACCCAAATCTGGCCCATCTGCCGACCCGACCGGCCTGATTAAGGACGGTAGTGATCAAACTTTTAAAGCCGATGTCATCGATGTTTCGATGGAAACACCGGTGCTGGTTGACTTTTGGGCGCCTTGGTGTGGCCCTTGCCGTACGCTGACCCCAACTTTGGAAAAAGTGGTGCGTGCCGCAAATGGCAAAATACGCCTTGTGAAAATCAATATTGATGAGCATCCAGCCATTGCGGGCCAATTGCGGGTGCAATCTATTCCGGCCGTATTTGCGTTCGACAAGGGCCGTCCAGTGGACGGCTTTATGGGTGCCCAGCCTGAAAGCCAGATTAAGGCTTTGGTCGATCGCTTAATCGGTGCCCAGCCTGCCGGTGTGGACGAGCTCTTGGCTGCGGCAAAAGAGAGCCTTGAGCTGGGTGATCTGGGCGGCGCGGGCCAATCCTATGCTCAAGCAGCCAGCCTAGACCCCGAGAACGCAAAAGCGCTTGCCGGTCTTGCGCGCGTCTATGTGATGGGTGGAGAATTAGAAAAGGCGCAAGAGATTTTAGCCTCCATTCCCAAAGCCAAGGCGAAGGACAGTGATGTCATCAGCGTACAGGCCCAGATTGATCTGATCCTGGACGTCGCGGAAGCCGGGGATCCGGCGGTGTTGAGCGAGACCTTAGCTGAAGCGCCTGAAGACCTTTCTGCCCGATTTGAGCTAGCTAAAGCCCAGATAGCGAGCGGAGACTTTGAGGGCGCGGTGGCCCATTTATTGTTCATCATCCAGCAGGATCGCGCGTGGCAAGACGATGCTGCCCGCAAGCAATTGCTCAAAGTCTTTGATGCGGCTGGCCCCATGGCAGAAGTCACGCGGCAAGGGCGGCGGAAGTTATCAGCCATTCTGTTTTCCTGATCCAAAAGCAGCGTTTGAAGGAGGGCAAATTCATGGTGGCAGGTTATGTCTATCGCAAACCAACTGACCTTCCAGCAACCATTCCGGTGTTCCCACTGACGGGGGCCTTGTTGTTCCCCCGCGGGCAAATGCCGCTGAATATTTTTGAGCCGCGCTATCTCAATATGATTGACGATGCTTTGGCTGGAAATCGGTTGATTGGTATGATCCAGCCAGATGGGACGGGTGATCCTGAAAAGCCCGGTCTGTCGCGCGTTGGCTGTGTGGGCAAGCTTACATCGTTTTCTGAAACCGATGATGGTCGCTATTTGATAACTCTGACGGGGATTTGCCGATTTGCCGTCGCTCGTGAGTACCAAGCGTCTAAACCCTATCGCCAAGTCACCGCCGATTGGCAAAGCTTTGCCGATGATTTGAAGACGCCAGGCTCCATGGTAGGTTTTGACCGCAAAGACTTGTTAGAGGCTTTACGCGCCTACCTTGAGCGTAACAATCTGAAAGCAGATTGGGGTTCGATTGATCAAGCCCAAGCCGAGCCGTTGGTAAACGCGCTTTCGGCGCTGTGTCCTTTCGTGCCAATTGAGAAGCAGGCCCTGTTAGAGGCACCGACCATTGAGGATCGACGCGATGTTCTGATTGCCTTACTAGACATGGATCAAGGTGACCGCGACGATGATGCCGAGGATGAGGAGAGGCCGCTGCAATGACCGATGCCCCTAAAAACACTGCCATTGAAGGGCGCGAGATCGATCCACGCCTCTTGGAAATCCTTGTTTGCCCGGTGACCCGTACGCGTTTGACTTATGATCGCGACAACGGCGAATTGGTGTCGAAGGCTGCTCGCTTGGCTTATCCAATTCGTGATGGGGTGCCGATTATGTTGGCGGGCGAAGCGCGTGAGCTGAATGATGCCTAACGCGGCAGCAGCTGCCCCGGATCGCCCTTGGCCGGTTGAACTGACCTTTCAGGCTGAGGCTAAGAGCCTCAAGGCCCATTTTGACGATGGGGTAAGTTTTGTCATCCCTTATGAGCTGTTGCGCGTCGAAAGCCCATCCGCAGAGGTGCAGGGTCACTCTTCTGCTGGCAAGAAGTGGGTCGTTGGCAAGCAAGATGTAAGCATCGATCGGGCAGAGCCCGTTGGCCGCTATGCTCTGCGTCTTGTCTTCGACGATGGCCATGATAGCGGCATTTATACGTGGGATTGGCTCTATCGACTTGGCCGTGATCAAGACCACCTGATGGAAGCGTATCGCCGGGCGATTACGGTTTAAGCCACTACCGACAAGATTTGCGCGGCTTCTTCGGCGTCTCGGCTAATTTGAGCCATAAGCTCCGGCAAACCTGAAAACTTAATTTCAGGGCGCAGGAAGGCGTGCAAGCCAACTTCTAATCGGCTGCCGTAAAGGTCACCGTCGAAATCAAAAATATTGACCTCAAATAGGGGCTGCCTCAGGCCCGTCGTCGGCGTGCGGCCAAAATTGGCAACACCACTATACCAAGCCTCATCGCCCACGCGGTTGACGCGAACGGCATAGACACCAAAACGTGGCGCTAGCTGGTCTTCCAAGTGAAAGTTCGCAGTCGGGAAACCAATCGTGCGGCCGCGCTTCTCGCCATGTTGAACAATGCCTTCCACGCGCCACGGCCGCCCCAACAAAGCTGTGACCATGGCTAGGTGGCCCGCCCTCAAAGCTTCTCGAACCCGAGTGGAAGAATAGCGCACGCCGCTATGGTCTAGCACCGGCTCAACAATGTTGACGCCAAAGCCCAACTTTTCACCCGTGGCTTTCAACATCGCTCCATCACCGCGCCTGTCACAACCAAAGCGAAAGTCATGGCCAACGGTGACGTGTCGAGGTTTGAACTTGGCAACCAGAATGTCTGTTATGAAATCCTCTGCCGCCATACTGGCCATGGTGGCATCGAACGGGATTTCAAACATGAACGCTGCCCCAACATCAGCCGCCCGTTCTGCCCGCAGGCGTGGTGTGTTCAGGCGGAATGATGGCGTATCCGGGCCAGCAAAAAAACATTTTGGTGGAGGTTCGAAAGCCGCCACCGCCAATGGGCTGTCTGGGCACGCCTCTTGAGCCGCGCGCAGAACCGCCACGTGGCCCAAATGGAGTCCATCAAAGGCCCCCAGCGCAATGCTCGCGCCCTGCGCTTCTGCTGGAATGAGAGATCGCGTATCGAAACTCAGCATTAGCCCTCGCGCTTTGCGACCATCACAACCGCTTCACCACTTAGCACTGCTTTGCCAGCGATCAGGCAGGTTGTCGACAGGGTGACAAAGCCTTTCGCAGGGTCGAGCTCGGTGATCTCAACGCGGCTGGTGACCGTCGCGCCGATTTTTACCGGCCGCTTAAACTGCAAGCTTTGGCTCACATAGACAGAGCCTGGACCTGGCAAGCGCATGCCAATCAGGGCTGAGACGTGGCTTGCCGTGAGCATGCCATGGGCGATGCGTTCTTTAAATCGGGTGGTTGCGGCGAACTCGGCGTCGAAGTGAACGGGGTTCATATCACCAGAGGCGGCCCCGAACATTAGGATGTCTGCTTCGGTCACTGTGCGAGCGGTCTCGGCCGTCTGACCGACGCTTAATTCTTCAAAATAATAGCCTGCTGCAGGATTTGGCATGGGATGTCCTTTTTTGGAACGTGATTCACGCTTCTTTAGCGCTCAACTGGTAGAGGGTTGTCAACCGTGGGGTGAGAGTGGCCGAAGCCACCAGAGGAGAAGTCGTATGGCAGTGGATATGAACGCGCCAGTATTGGTCGTCGATGATTATCAGACAATGGTTCGTATCATTCGCAATCTCTTGAAGCAGCTAGGCTTTGAAAATGTTGACGAAGCAGCTGACGGTCGCGAAGCTCTCGAGAAAATGAAGGCGAAAAAATATGGCCTCGTGATCTCGGATTGGAACATGGAACCGATGACGGGTTATGAGCTGTTGCGCGAAGTGCGCGCCGATGAAATCTTGAAGCCAACGCCCTTTATCATGGTGACTGCTGAATCCAAGACGGAAAACGTGATCGCGGCCAAAAAGGCCGGTGTAAATAATTATATCGTCAAGCCGTTCAACGCCCAAACCCTGAAAGCCAAGATCGCTTCTGTTCTGGGCGACTTTTAAGCATAACTTGTCAAAGGGGGGCTGACGATGCCGGCACCAGAAGTTGCTACCAAGGTTCGTGACGCGATCATAGCGCTAAAAGGCGCAGACCTTAAAGACCCTCGCTTGGGTGAGGTTTTGAACTTGGCTTCGCAAATGAGTGAAGCCATGCAAATGTTCTTTAGTTCAATCGACCGCAGTTTGTTTGATGAGATGCGTTACATCTCGTCTTATATCCAGCGCACGCGCGTCGAAATCTCCAACCTGCGGCCGAATGATCTGAGCGAAGATCGAATTCCAGGCGCTGGGGCAGAACTCCATGCGGTGGTTCAGCACACGGCTGAAGCCACCAATTTGATCATGGCAGTTGCAGAAGATGTGATGGCTGCAGATACCAGCGATGCTGCCGCTTATCAGGCGTTTGTGTCCGATAAGATGATGGAAATCTTTGAAGCCTGCACGTTCCAGGACATTACGGGTCAGCGCATCAAGAAAGTCGTCGATACCCTGACCCATATTGAGCAGCGCCTTGAGCGTTTCGCCAGTGTGATGGGCGTCGAAGATGCGGAACTGGAAGAGACCTTAGAAGACAAGCGCAAGCGCGAGAACCTGTTGAACGGGCCTGCGCTGAACGGTCCAGAAGTTGCCCAAGACGACATCGATGCCATGTTTGGTACCGAAGGCGCTTCCATGGATCAAAGCGACTTGGACGCTTTGTTCGACTAAATCTTTCTCTATCCTGTGGTTACCAAGCCTGCGTTCACAGAAGTCTGGAACGCATGGCTTGGCTCAGCATATCGATCAGAGTGACTGCGACCACGATGATGATCCCAATCGCCGCTGTTTGCTCATACTGAAAGCTGTTCATGCTTTCCATCAGCTTCATCCCGATGCCGCCAGCGCCAATCAGACCCAAAACGGTGGCTGAGCGCGAGTTGGATTCAAATCGATAGAGCGCATAAGATGTCCACAAGGGCGCGACTTGCGGCAAAACACCCCACATAATCTCATGCAACTTGGCAGCACCCGTTGCCCGTACGCCTTCAACTGGGCGACTATCGATAGATTCTACAGCTTCTGAGAACAATTTGGCTAAGACACCGGCGGTATGCAGCGCAATGGCCAATACCCCAGCCAATGGGCCAAGGCCTACGGCCACGATGAAGATCAGACCTAAGACCAACTCATTCACGGATCGCAAAAAGTCCATCAGGCGCCGCATCGGCCAGACTAGCCAAGCTGGTGCTACATTGGATGCGCACATAAAGCCAAAAGGAATGGCCAAAATCACCGCTAGACACGTGCCCCAGATGGCGACTTGGACGGTCAGCCACATTTCCCGCACATAAAGGCGCCACTCTGAGAAATCGGGATTGATCAACCGCGTCGTGAAGGTCTGCATATTCTCTGAGTTCGTGAACAGGCGTGTGACCTTTGAGATTTCAGCGGGGCCAAAGCTGATAACCAGCAATAGGAAGATCCCGCCCCAGACCAAAAGGTCATAGAGTTTGTCGGCCGCTGTCCGCGTCGGTGGAGCGGGCACATGGCCCATCGAAACAGTGCTGCTTGGTTTCATTGGGGTCGCACTCATTTCTTGACCGCCTTTCCTTCAACGGCATAGCCTTCGGTTGGCGTTGTCGGAAGCAAGGGCAGGGCGCGGCCTTTGGCAGCTTCCGCCTCAGCTTGGATGGCGTCAAAGGCTTCTTTTGCCTTGGCAACCTTGCCGACATCGCCCGATTGTTGGGCTTGCATCAAATCTTCAGTTGCTTGCATCTGCCGGACTGGCAAAAGGTGATCATTATTGGCGGGCTGGAACAAGCCAAAGCTGAGCGAGGCCAGAATCGCGCGCTCGCGATCCTGCTGTGCTTTATCACCTTGTCGGCCATAATTGAGGAAGAAGTCTTTGATTTTCTTCTTCTTCACAGGATCAAGGTCTTTGCGCCACATGATGGGATCTTCTGGCAAAGTGGGTGAAGTCCAGAGGACCTTCACTTTGCCAATCAGCCGCGGGTCTTGCGCACCCAAGATTTGAAGCGAGGTTGAGTTATTGGTTGCCGCGTCCAAAAGACCTGCAGCAACCGACTGGACGTTGGCTTCATGATTGGCGGATCGAACGGTCTTGAAGCAATTGGACGGATTGATGTTGCGCGGGGCAAACAAATAAGTCATCGGCGCTAAGGTGCCTGACGTTGAACTGGCATCCCCCATCCCAAAGTCCTTGGTGCGGTCGCAGGTCAAAAGCTCATCAAGGGTTAGTGTCGACTTTTGGTTGACGATCACCACTGAATTATAGCCATCTACGCCTGATGGGTCGGAGGAGCGGAGGAAGACTTCGGCCTTGCCGGTGCTGGCGACTTCCCAGCCTGGCTTATTGGAGAACCAGCCGACTTGGGTCTGACCAAATTGCATGGCGGTGACTAAAGGTGCATAGCCAGTTTGGAAATAAGGCTTAATTTTCAGACCGGTTTGCTTTTCCATATCGGCCAGAAACGGCTTCCAGCGGGCACCCAAATTCTGGCTGTTCTCGGTAGCAAGAATGGAGAAATTGATGTCGGCCTCAACCTTTGGCGTCGCTTGTTGCCATAGGGCGTAAGAGCCACCGATGACCATGGCCAAAGCTAAGCTCCATTGCACCACTTTCTCTAGGATATTCTGATGGCCTGGTTTGGCGACGTCTGGGACGGGCTCTTCTTTTGGGGCAGCGTCGCCGGTTTCCTCGTCGAACTCAGCGCCGTAAATTTCAATGAGACGGTCGCGGGTGAGATTGTCTTTTGGGCCGTCATAGACAATCTGACCAGCTTTCAACGCGACAATTCGGTCGCAGAACTTTGTCGCATAATCAATCTGGTGCAGGGTGACGATCACAGTCACACCGTCGCGCTGATTGAGGTCGCGCAACAGCTCCATTACTTTGCGGGCGGAAACCGGGTCCAGCGAAGCAACAGGCTCGTCCAAGAAGATGGCCTCTGCGCCTTGCACCAGAGCGCGGGCAATCGCGCCGCGCTGTTGCTGGCCGCCGGACAACGTGTTGGCGCGTTGGGCCGCATAGTCGGCGACACCGACGCGGGCCAAGGCCTGCATCGCGCGCTCTTGATCAGCTTTGGGCCATTGGCCCAAAAAGCCTTTTGCGAATGGAAGACGGCCCAAAGAGCCCAACATGACGTTTTGGAATAGGCTGAGGCGGCCCACCAAATTGAATTGCTGAAACACAAAGCCGACACGGGCGCGCGCTTGGCGGACGGAGTCAGAGAGTTTGCCATTCTTTTGAACCGAAATGCCCAGCAAATTCACTTCGCCAGTGCCCTCGTCGGTCGTGATTAAGCCGGTAGCATTGCGAAGAAGCGTGGACTTGCCAGAACCTGACGGCCCAATCAACGCCACCATTTCGCCAGGCTGGACCGTAATGGACACGTTATTCAGTGCCTTACGGGCACCGTAGGTTCGAAACAGGCCTTTGGCCTCTAGAACTGGAGCTGTCATACTTCCCCACAAGCGATCATGCCCAGCCTGTTTAGCGGGTTTACGGGCAGAGTCACGAGGGCACCGTATGACGGTTCTGTGACGGTGGCGCTTCGGACTGCTTTAAGCGCCGCATTTTCCGTGCTATGGCGACGCGCATGACACTTACCCTTGACCTTTCGCACCGCTCAAGCGCGGCGGCCGATTTTGTTGCGCCGCCTACACGGACGCGGACCTCGCTTATCGGCCTCACTCTGGCAGAAATGCGTGAGGCTGTGATTGCCTTGGGGGTAGAGCCCAAAAAGGCCAAGATGCGCGCCCAGCAAATCTGGCGTTGGGTCTATTTTTTCGGTGCGCGCGATTTCGATGTCATGACCGATATCGGTAAGGACTTGCGCGCTTTGCTGGAAGCTCAGCACAGCTTGGATCGCCCTGAGGTTATCGAACGGCTTGTGTCTGCGGACGGGACGCGCAAGTGGTTGATCCGCTCGGCCCCGGGGGTTGAGTTTGAGACTGTTTTCATCCCCGATGTCGCGCGTTCTGGGGCCTTGTGTGTGTCGAGCCAAGTCGGTTGCACGCTGACCTGCACCTTCTGTCACACGGGCACGCAAAAGCTGGTGCGGAATTTGACGGCGGCCGAAATCGTTGCCCAAGTCATGATTGCACGCGACGATTTGGATGAATGGCCTTCGACCACGGATGGTCGGGCTTTGACCAACATAGTCTTCATGGGCATGGGCGAGCCGCTTTATAATCTGGATGAAGTCGCCAAGGCGATTGATCTGATCAGCGATGGTGAAGGGATTTCGATTGGTCGCCGCCGCATTACCGTGTCGACCTCGGGTGTGGTGCCAAAACTAGAAGAGCTTGGCAATAAGACCGGTGCCATGTTGGCTATCAGCCTTCATGCGACGAATGATGCGCTGCGTGATGAATTGGTGCCGCTCAATAAGAAGTACCCGCTGGCGGAATTGATGGACGGTATCCGGGCTTATCCGGGCTTGAACAATGCAAAACGCGTAACTTTTGAATATGTGATGCTGAAAGGCGTGAATGACAGCCCAGCCGAGGCCCGCGCCTTGGTGAAGCTACTTTCAGGCGTGCCTGCTAAGGTCAATCTGATCCCGTTCAATCCGTGGCCCGGCACCGCTTATGAATGTTCCGATTGGAAGACGATCCATGCCTTCGCCGATATCGTCAATCGCGCAGGCTATTCGGCACCCATCCGCACGCCGCGTGGGCGCGATATCTTAGCCGCCTGTGGGCAATTGCGCAGCGAAAGCGTGAAGACGCGCGCCAGCGTCGCCTTGAATGAACGGTTGGCAGCGGCGCGCGAGGCGTCCTAGCCGCGCTCGCATTCAGAAAGGGTCTGGAGGGTCTTTGCCGACGGCTATGCCTTGGCCAAGACCCTATTCAATCGTCCGTGCGTTATTTTAGGTGTCAAGGGCCGCGCTACGCGCGTCGGCGAAGCCGCCCTTGACACCCAAAATAACGCGACAGAATGCGGAAGCGGCTTCAATGCAAGCAAAGCGGCGCATTGAACCGTTCCAAAGCAATCTTATCATTTTGTGCGGACTAAGTGAGACATTCTCAACCTTGACCGCGCCCAATTGCCGTCAGCCCGCCGTCAATGATCACCGCCTCGCCGACCATATAATCGCCTGCGCGAGAGGCGAGATAGATCGCTGTGCCGGCCATATCTTCGGTCGTGCCAACGCGTTTGGCGGGGATGGCTGCAGCCACCATCTCGCCATGGTCGCGCGCAATGGTGTTCAAGTCCGAGGCAAAGGCCCCGGGAGCGAGGGCAGAGACAACGATATTGTGCTTGATGAGATCGGCTGCCAAACGTTTCGTGAGATGTGCAAACGCCGCTTTGCTGGCCTGATAGGCAAAAGTATCGACTGAGTTGACCGTGATGCCATCAATCGAAGTGATGTTGATGACTTTGGCTGGTTGGCCCGGCTTGGCCCCTGCTTTCAAATGACCTAGTAAGGCTTGAACGAGAAAGAACGGGCTTTTCACATTGAGGTCCATCACCTTGTCCCAACCCTTTTCTGGGTAGGATTCAATCGGTGCCATCCAGATTGTGCCGGCATTATTGACCAGAATGTCTAAGTGATCCTCCAACTGCATAATGGTGTCGGCCAAAGCCTTCACACCTTCCAAGGTCGAGATATCGCCTGGAATAGCGGTACAGCTGCGCCCACCCTTGGACATTTCTTCAGCGGCTGCGACGCACTGGTCCGCCTTACGGGCTGTGATGTAAACCTTGGCCCCTTGAGCCAAGAAGCCCTCAGCAATCATCCGGCCAATCCCCTTAGAGCCGCCCGTGACCAAGGCGACACGGCCTTCTAGGGAAAACAATTTCTCAAACATGGCCGTGCTCCCGGGGTTACTTTTTAGGTGTGTATTATTGGATTCTCGTGTCTTTAAGGCTTCCGTGCGACGCCTTCACGGCGTGGGTCTGCGCCGCCAACCAAACCTTCTGAGGTCAAGCGAATGGCATGCAGGCCAGAGCCTTCAGCACCGCCGCCGTCGCGGAAGGTTTGGCCGAGAGCCTCTAAGCTCTTGATCAATTCAGGGCTAGCCCGGGTGCGGTCCAGCGCAACCGGGCTTGAGCGCGCCACGATATTGGGCAGCGCGACCGCGTCTTGTGGCGACAAGTTCCAGTCCAGCATGCCCACCATTGCTTTGGCGACATAAGCGATGATGGCGTTACCACCGGGCGAGCCGACTGCCAGTTCAAAATGACCGTCTTTATCGAACACAATTGTAGGTGCCATGCTCGAGCGGGGCTTCTTGCCGCCCGCGGCCGCATTGGCGATTGGCTCGCCCTTCGCATCGACATTGCGGAAAGAGAAGTCGGTTAATTGGTTGTTCAAGAAGAAACCACGCACCATGCGCTGTGAGCCAAACAGGCTTTCAACCGTTGTTGTCATGGATACGACATTGCCGCGTTGATCGACGATGACGAAATGGGTGGTGCCAAACACATTTCCCGTTGCATCCCGGCCACGCTTCACCGAACCCGGCGGCTCGCCCGGCTCAACCGTCTTCATGGTCGACGTATCGGAGATCAGAGCCGCGCGCCTCTTCAAATAGGTTGCGTCGAGGAGGCCTGCGATGGGGACCGCCACATAGCGATCGTCGGCCACATAGGTGTCGCGGTCCACATAGGCCAGACGCTGGGCTTCGATGAAACGATGCCAACCGAGTGCGTCATTGGGGCCTGTGGACCCCATGTCGAAATTCTCTAAAATGCCCAAAGTGGCTATAACCCCGATCCCGCCGGAGGATGGCGGCCCCATGCCGCACATTTTACGTTCGCGATACGCGCGGCAAATAGGTTGGAGCTTGTTGGGTTTATAGGCCTTCAGGTCTTCTAGCGACAAGGTCCCCGGCATGGGGGCTTGACCCGAGCGGGCGACGATATCAGCGGCGATTGGGCCTTCATAGAAAGCCTTTGGGCCTTGTTCAGCTATCTGCGTCAACGTGTCTGCATAAGCGGCATTCTTCAAAAGCGTGCCTGTAGGAAAAGGTGTTCCCGACGCATCCATCAAATAGGACGCCACATCTGCGCCGGGCTCGGTTATGCGCTTAAGTTGGGTCGCCACTGTATTGAGGCGTGGAGAAATCTTAAAGCCGTCGCTTGCCAATTTGATCGCAGGCTGGAAGCTGCGTTTCCACGGCAATTTGCCATGCTCTTTCCATGCTAGGTGCAGCATGGCAACGGCCCCCGGCACGCCTTGTGAGCGGCCTGATTTTACTGCGGTCCAGAAGGGCAGTGGATTACCTGCTTCGTCTAGGAACAGGCGGTCGGTTGCAGCGGCCGGGGCAACTTCACGACCGTCATAAGCCACTACATCGCCCGTTTTGGCGTCATAGTGCAGCATGAAGGAACCGCCGCCAATGCCGCTCGACTGGGGCTCAACAAGGCCCAGCGCAGTTTGGACTGCAATCGCCGCATCCACAGCTGAACCGCCAGCGCGCAGAATTTCAAGACCAGCTTCAACGGCAAGTGGGTTGGCCGCGGCAATCATGCCGCCATGCTTCCACTCACCTGCCGGCTTGGCTTCGGGCAGGTCAGCCGTAGGCTTCAGCGCGACTGGGGGTGTTGCCGCCGGGCCTGCGGCACAGGCCGCAAGGCAAAGCGCCAAACCGGACACTAGAATTTGGCGCATTGCATACCCTCCACACTAAAAGTCTGACGTCAGCTTAGTCCTTTGCACGCTCAACGTAAGAGCCATCTTCAGTCAGGACGACAATTCGGGTGCCCGCTGCAATATAAGGAGGCACCATGGTGCGGACGCCGTTCGAAAGCATAGCTGGCTTGTAGGATGACGAGGCAGTTTGGCCTTTCATGCTTGGCTCGGTATCAACGATTTCCAACGTCACGCGGGTTGGCAGCACGGCAGCCAATGGGGTTTCATTGAAAATGGTCAGATAAACTTCCATGTTTTCTTGCAAATAGGCCGCATCGTCACCCAGCACGGCATGGGGTACCAGAACCTGTTCAAAATTGTCCGGGTTCATGAAGACATGGGCGGTGCCATCGTCATAGAGGTAGTTGAACTTGCTTTCTTCCACGAAGGCCTTTTCCACTTGGTCGGTGGTTTTAAAGCGCTCGGTCATTTTAATGCCGTCGGTGATGCGCCGCATTTCGACTTGGGTCACCGGCGTGCCCTTGCCTGGGTGGATGTTCTGGGTTGTCAAAATGACATAGAGCTTGCTGTCTGTATGTTCGACAACATTGCCTTTGCGAAGGCTGGAGGCGATGACCTTGACCATAATCTGTCTTTCAGTGCTGAGCCTTGATCCGACTTCGGTTCAAAGCGTGGAAATCTTGTGATGTGGGCGCCTTCTAACCTTTCTCGCTCAATCCGCCAAATGGGTGACGCATGACGCTGTCAGATGCACCGCACAGCCCTTGGTGGGACAGGGGCCGACATGCTGACCGCCGGCCATTTCTTTTGGCACGCAACCGGATCAAAAAGGCCCTTCGAGCCTGGTTTGAGGCGGAGGGATTTTGCGAAATCGAGGCGGGGCAATTACAAGTCTCGCCTGGCAACGAGACCCATTTGCATGGTCTTGCAACAACCAAGCTAGCCCCCGATGGGTCGCCAACGCCGCTTTATCTGCACACCAGCCCAGAGTTTGCCTGCAAGAAATTGTTGGCGGCTGGGGAAGAGAAAATCTTCGATTTCGCCCGCGTGTTCCGTAATCGTGAAGCCGGACCTCTGCATGCGACAGAATTCACCATGCTGGAATGGTACCGGACAGAGGCCGACTGGCAGGTGGTGATTGAGGATTGCCTTGCACTTCTGCACGTCGCGGCGGCGGCAGTTCCAACCGACCATTTCGCCTGGCGTGGGCATTTGGTGTCCGCAGAAGCGGTACCGATCCGTCTAAGCTTAGCAGACGCGTTTGATCGTTATGCCGGCATGGATCTGATAGCCAGCATCAGCCCGGATGGGCAAAATGATCTAGACCTCCTGCGTACACAAGCACGCCAAGCCGGGGTTACGACGGATGATTCCGACACTTGGTCAGATGTGTTTTCAAAAGTGCTGGTTGAAAAGATTGAACCCAAGCTTGGCTTTGACGCGCCTTGTGTCCTCCACTCCTATCCGATTAGTGAGGCGGCCTTGGCCCGCAAGAACCCTTATGATCCAAGGGTGGCGGAACGATTTGAGCTCTATGTCTGCGGGGTAGAACTCGCCAATGGTTTTGGCGAACTGACCGACGCAGACGAACAGCGCGCCCGCTTTGAGGCCGATATGGACGCCAAGCAGGCCCTCTATGGCGAGCGCTATCCATTGGATGAGGAATTCTTACAAGCGCTTACGAAAATGCCCAAGGCCAGCGGTGTGGCCTTGGGCTTTGATCGTTTGGCAGTTTTGGCCAGTGGTGCCCGTCGAATTGAAGACGTCTTGTGGACTGGCGTGATTTAAGGGGCCTTTGCCTCTTTGGCTGCAGGGGTGGGTAGAACCTTGATCAGCCGTGCTTTGGACGGATCGAGATAGCGCTTGGCCAGAGTTTTCACGTCTTCCAAGGTCGTCGCCGCATATTGATCCTTGCCTTCCCGGATGCGCACAAAGCGTTGTGGGTCGAAGCTGGACTGGCTCAACGCGCCTACCCACCAAGGATTGTTAGCCGTCGTTTCATCAAAGTCAGCAATCAAGGGGCGGCGTGCCCGTTGGAACAGGTCATCATCGATCTTCCCAGCGGCTAGATCGGCCGCAATGGCTTCCATCGCTGCTAGAACCTTATCGCTATCTTCGGGTTTGACTTCTGCCAGCGCACCAATCCGGCCATAACCCGGGAAGACACGTGATGGGGCCCAGTCGATGCCAGGTGAATAGGTATCACCCAATTCTTCGCGGATCACCTCGGTCAACCGGTTTTGCAGAATTGCCGTCAGAATGCGGATGCCACGCGCCTCTCGCCCATCGCCATAATCGCGCATCGGCCAATAGACCATAGCAAGCGACTGATCTGGCCGACCCTTATGGTTCAAGATGGTGGTGCCCCGCCCGGCTGGGAATTGAACCTTGCGGGCTTCAGCTTGGGCAATAGGGGTTGCGGCGCGGGCAGGTAAGGCACCGAATGTCGCTGCCACAGCATCACGGGCGGCCTCTACCGTCGTGTCGCCCACGATCAAGATTTCAATCGCGGAATTCTTCCGCGCCGCATCAACGACCGATTTGGCCTTGTCTAAAGTCAATTGGTCAAATTGTTCTGCCGTCGGGAAGGCAAAGCGCGGGTTGTTAGCAAACAGGACGTAATCGCCTTGTGTGCCCCAAACGCTGCCGGGCGTGGTGTCGATCTGGCGGTAAATCGCGTCCTTCGACGCTTTCAGACGCGCCATGCCATCGGGCCGCCAAGCGGGATCCGTCAAGTAGGCGGCAAAGACCTGCAGCTGCAGGCCGAGATCCGCTGCCGTAGTTGAGCTGCCAAAGCTGAAGGCATCCTCGCCAATGAAGAAGCCTTGCCCAACGCTGCGCCCTGCCAACGCACGCTCCAAGGCATCTGCGTCCAGCTTGCCAAGCCCGCCCGCAATGTAGGATGCGTCAATCGCATAGAGGAGGCCGGGCTGATCAGACGGCAACGCCAATTGGCCTTCGCCAAAACTGACTTGAACGCGCACACGGCCTTCTTCAAACTTCGTTGGCTTGACGGTCAGTCGTACCTGATTGGCAAAGCGCATCTGGGTCACGCCTAAGTCCGCCAAAAGGAACGACTCTGTGGCGGTGCCTTTCGGGCCGAAGTTCACATAGTCCCATTGCGCTTTGGCTTCGGCCTTGGGTGCCGTGACGGGTTTAGCGCGTACGCTTTGATAGGCAGCTTTAACCGCTGTTTCGCCGCCTTCGATCGCTTCGCCGGTGGAAACAAACAATTCCGGCACATCCTGACCCCAAGCCTTCTTCAATTCTGCCAAGGCTGCCTGCGGATTCAGCGTGCTGGCCACCTTCTCAAACCAAGCCAAATCGTCGGCGGGCGTGGTCAAAACCGCGTCATCACCAAAGCTTCCGAGGATATTATCGACTAAATCTGCAGATCGCGCTGCCCCGGCTTGCGCTGCCGCGCGACTATAGCCTTCTCGTGTGTCGGCTAAAGCGACTGCGAACTCATCTGCCGTAAAGCCGAAACTAAGGGCGCGGCGCAGTTCACCGTCCGCAATGTCGAGCGCTTCGCGCCATTTGGCTGGACTGGTTGCTGTCGTCTCGATCGACGCAATGCGCGCTGCATTAAACCATGAGCCAGTGCTGATCGAGGCGCTGGTAATGGGCGAGCCTTCGCGCCGGGCAAGCCGCTCAAGCCGCGTATTCACGACGCGGTGTGCCAGCGCCAACAGCAAATCTTCACGCCGGTTGGCACTGGTGTCGGGCTCGGCCTCATAGGCCTTCGCATTGAATAGACTGACCGAGGTTGCAAGCTGAGGCTCTAGGAAGACTTTGACGGAACCCGGTTCGCGCTTGGGCGTGCCCAGATCGGGGTCTTTACCGACTTCTTTGGGTTGTTCCCAATTGGCGAATTGCGCCTTGATCAGGGCTTCAGCAGCCTTAGGATCGACGTCGCCCACCACAACCAAAAAAGCGCGCTGAGGGGTGTAGAAGCGCTTATACAGGTCAACAAAGCGGTCGCGCGGGGCCTCGCGAATAACTTTCATGTCACCAATTGGAAAACGGCTTGGGATGCGGGTTCCATCAAGGGCTTGGGCGGCAAAGGCGCGGAACTGGCGGAAGCCAGGATTTTCACGCGAACGCTCTTCAGACTGGATGATCCCGCGTTCGCGATCAATCGCCTCTGTGTTGAGGGTCAAGCGACCAGCCGTCTCGCGCATCATAGATAGGCCCAATTCCAGCTTTTCGGCCTTCGGCATGTCTAACTGATAGACGGTCTCATCCCAGCTGGTGTAAGCGTTGGTATCAGGGCCAAAGGCCAAGCCTTCGCGCGCGAGGATTTTATCAAACTCACTCTCTGGGACATTTTCAGAACCGTTGAAGGCCATATGTTCGAGAAAATGGGCGAGTCCGGATTGATTGTCCTCTTCATTGAGGGCACCCGCGGCAATGCGGAGCCGAATGGCTACTTCACCCTTCGGGGTCGGCCATTTCTTGATCGCATAGCGCATGCCATTGGGCAGCGTGCCATAGGTCACAGCCGGGTCGGCCTTGAAGTCCTTATAGCGGTCCTGCGGAAAACCAGGCAGCGGGGCGATTTGTGCCAATGCCGGTTGTGCCATTAGGGCGAAGAGGGAAACCAAAACTGCTTTTGTCAATCGACGCATCAAAACGCTCCACTCAAAAAAAGCCAAACGCAAGCGCGCGGCGGGTTAAAAACTGGCTGATACACACAGGCTCGCCAGCATTGCGGTCAAGTAACATTTCAGCAAGGTTGGGCGGGTCGTCACGCGCTGTAGGGGACTTGCGATTGAAAAGCCTGTGCTAACGTATTTCGGCCGGCAATGAAGACCTCATCCTCATGCGCCTTGATGTGGGCAAGGATCCGGTCCAAAGCGCCAATTCGGCCAGGACGGCCTACAATCCGCAAGTGCAGACCGATGTTGAGGACCCGCGCGTGCCCGCGCCGCGCTTCCGCCAAAAGGGCGTCAAAGCTTTGAATAACATATTCTGCCCAATCCCACGGTTGCATGGCCGGAGCGACCCACATTTTCATGTCATTGGTGTCAATCGCATAGGGTGTGATCAGCATAGGCTTAATCCCTTGCGTGGTCTCGACGCTGTCCCAGAAAGGCATGTCACCGGAATAATCGTCCATATGATAGGTGAAGCCTTCTTCGGCCAAAATCCGCCGTGTTTGGTCGGTTAGCAAATAACGCGATAGCCAGCCCTGTGGCCTTTGACCCGTCGTTTTGAAAAGTGAGTCACGCGCTTTGGTGATGAAGGCGCGTTCCTTCTCTTCATCCATCCAGAACTGATGGCTCCAGCGATAGCCGTGGGCCGCCACTTCCCAGTTGCGAGCAACAATATCGGCGGCAATTTCCGGTGCACGCTCAAGCGCTAAGGCTGCCGCCGTGATGGTGGGTGCAAAACGATAGGTATCAAATAGATCGCGGATACGCGGCCAACCAGCTTTGACGCCATATTGATAATTGCTCTCATTGCCATAGACCCGCATGGGCCGATTAGGCACCGCCCCCAATTCATCGACAGGTTCAGGACCCTTGTCGCCATCACGAATATTCTGCTCTGCGCCTTCTTCCACATTGATCACCAAGGACACGGCCAGTTTTGTGCCCTTGGGCCAACTGAAGTGAGAAGGAATGACGGTCATGAGCAGAGCCTTTAGTCCGCGAGAACAAGGCCTGAGACGTGCCGCCCAGTTCCGGCCTTGTCAAGGTCATGTCGCCGCCTCATGATAGAGCGGTCAGACGGGCGCTTTTCAGTGCGCGGCAGGTTCCCACCGTTTTCGTAAATCCTATTGGAAAAGTGTTTTGACCCAGTCGCGTCCTGAAACCTTCGACAGTTTAACCGGCCTTAGATTTCTATTGTCGATTTGGATCGCGGTCTTCCACCTCGGCGATATGTACGACCATGCGGGTTTTGGTTCTTGGCCGATTATGAAGGCTGGCGTCGCGCGGGTTGATATCTTCTTTGTACTTTCGGGCTTTGTCTTGACCCATATTTACTGGGCGAGGAGCAAGGCAAAGTTTCATTTCCCAACCTTCATGCGAGCCCGCATCGCCCGGCTCTATCCATTGCACCTTTTGGCTTTGGTCATTCTGTGTGGCTTGGTGCTGGCGGCCCATTTGGTTGGGAAAGGCGATGAAGCGCGCAACTTTACAGGCCTTGGTCTGATTGCCAACGTCCTTCTGGTCCAAGCATGGGGTGTGCCGGGTGCCGGTGTTTGGAATTTCCCCGGCTGGACTATCAGTGCGGAATTTTTTGGCTACCTGCTGTTCCCTATTTTTCTGTCCTGCGCGTCCGCTTACAGAAGTCGCCCTATCATGTTGTTCACGCTAGCCGTAGCCCTGGTCTTGCTTATCGATCTCGGGTTCCGCCTCTTTTTGGGGCGCACCATGACCCAGTCGACCGCCGATCTCGGCATCTTGCGAGGGGCATCTGTGATGTTCGTTGGTGTCGCGGCCCGTGTCCTGTTTGAGACGTGGCATTTAAGTGCGCGAGACGCCTTTCGCATTGTCCTTCTCGGGGCGCTGATTGCTATTGTGAGCGCCTTCTTTGGGCTTACCACTGGACTGGTGGCGCTGGGGGGAGCATTTTTGGTCATTGGACTTGCCGCTCGCGATGTCACAAAGACAGAATCTGGCGTCGGAACGGGATTGGATGCGCCGCTGATGGTGAAACTTGGCGGCTGGTCCTATGCCATTTTCATCCTGCACGTGCCTGTTTTTATGGCTTTCCAAAATCTTGCAGGCGTTTTGGGGATGCCCATTCCAATTAATCCAGTGACGATTTTGGTGATGACCGGCATCTTAATGCTGGTTGCGGCAGGCGCGCATTATCTGATCGAGGAGCCAGCGCGCTTGTGGATCCGGGGCACTAATCGGCGGGCTGAATAAGATCCCATCCATTGCCATAACAGTCTTCAAAGACCACGACTTTGCCATAAGATTCGCTGCGCGGCTCCTCTCGGAACACCACGCCAAGCTTGGCCATTCTTGCATAAGTATCGTCAAACGCATCCGTCTGCAGGAAGAAGCCCACACGACCTCCCATTTGACGTCCAATCAAAGCGATTTGCTCTGATCCTGATGCTTTGGCTAAGATGATGCGCGTTTGGGCTCCAGCGTTCGGTGCAACAACCACCCACCTTTTCTCGCCACCCATCGGCGTATCGACGATCAATTCAAAGCCCAATTTCGAGCAATACCAAGCGATAGCTTCGTCATAGTCGGCAACTAGAATCGAAATTGCAGATAAGAACACTTTAGAACCCCTCTTTTAGTGGGGCTCTTCCCCGCCCGACACATTCATACTTTCGCCAGTGATATAAACAGCGTCGGCACTGCAAAGAAAGGCGACCGCCGCAGCCGTGTCTTCGGGCAAGCCGGGCCTCCCCAAGGGGATGCGCGCTGCCATGGCTTTCAGATAATCTTCAACCGAGGCGGCACCGACAACTTTCGAGAAATACTCATTTTGCCAAGCGCCTAGGCCGGTGGTGACATGGTTCGGACAAACATTGTTGACCGTGATTTGGTGGACCCCCAGTTCAACGGCGGCAGAGCGTGCAAGCCCAACTAGGCCGTGCTTCGACGACGTATAGGCTTGGGCATGGGGAAAGCCTGACTTGGCCGCTTGGCTTGCGATGTTGATGATGCGCCCACCTTTGCCCGCCGCAATCATGCGCTTGGCAGCAGCCTGAACGCCGAAAAAGCACCCCTTCAAATTGACGTCGATCACGGCATCCCAATCGCCTTCAGTCACCTCCAAGAGGGGCTTCATGATGTAGCCAATGCCGGCATTATTGACCCAGATGTCGAGGCTACCAAATGTGTCGACTGCATGTTGTGCCAAGGCATCGACTTCAGAGGGGATACGCACATCGCAAGCCTTGGTCGTGACCCCGACGCCCAGAGCGGCGATCTCTTGCGCAATGGCTGCCATCTCATCTTCTTGGCCAACATGTTCAGCGGCGGTGGCCGCATCGCGTGCTCGACCAATGTCTGACAGCACAATGTTCGCCCCTTCCGCTGCTAACCTGCGCACAATTGCTTCGCCCAAGCCTTTACGTCGGCCAGAACCTGTGACAACCGCTGTTTTGCCTATGAAACGCTTGTCTGCCATAGTGATCTCCGAAAAAATGTTGTGCGACAGGTTGCCACGCTCTTTTCATCTGGCAATAGGTATATCATTTAGAAGTGAAATGGCCACAGGGTGTGGCCAAGGAGATGTGAGCATGTCCAGTCTCGTAAGCGATAAGCCCAAAGCAGAGCCTGCCCGCGCCTATGATGGGCCGCCTGATTACCGGGTTGTTGGCCAACATGGCATGTATCCACACTTGAGCCATGACGAGATTTCACGTTTCAATTTCTTAGCTCATATGAACCGACACTTATCGACCCAGATTATGCCGGGCGTGAAAGAAGCCTTTGACGCCCGCGTAGAACCCAAATTCGTGGCGGCCAATGGGCGCGGTTTCAAGGATCGCCACGAAGTGCGCAAGGCGCTTTTGAAGGATTCGCTGTTCCAATGGTGGAGCGCCTTGCGCCGCGCCACGATGGAAACCCGTCAACAAGCTGGCCGCTGGGTTACACTTCGCCAAGCAGACCAACTCAACGCAAAGGCCAAAGCCCTGACGGAACATGATCCGCGCCTGAAGCTGAACCCAGACTTGCCATTGCCTCGTTATGTCGAGGCAATTGACCACCATTGCATGCCCGGAAGTTACCATACTGAATTGACGGATGGAGATGTGACAGGGCCGTGCAATTATGACATCGGAATTTTCGCCACCACTGGCGGTATGTTGGGGCGCTATAATGACGGCGGCGGGCAGGCCATTGCGGCTTGGGTGAAAGAGACGCTTCCGGATTTAAAACCCAAGCGCATTCTCGATATTGGCGCGGGCCTTGGCCACAATGTGTTGCCAATCGCCCAAGCTTTCCCCGATGCCGAGGTGGTGGCGATTGATGTTGGCGCACCCATGCTGCGCTATGGTTTGGCCCGGGCCAAAACCATGGGCGTGGACAATATCAGTTTTGTGCAAGGCGATGTCAGCGACCTATCCGATTTGGCTGATGAGAGCTTTGACATGATCCATTCGTGCATGTTCCTGCACGAGACTTCTTATGCCTCTATGCCGAAAATTTTTGCCGAAACGCACCGACTGTTGAAGCCCGGTGGGATCGTTTTCCACGTCGAGCAACCGCAATACACCCCTGAAATGCCCTTGTTTGAGCAGGCCATGCGCGATTGGGATGCATTCTATAATAATGAGCCGTTCTGGACCAAAATGCACGAAGTCGATCTCGACAGTTGGATGGTCTCGGCAGGATTTGTGCGCGATAAGCTGATGCATGGCGGTGTGGCTGCGGTGGTTGATCCAGACGTCTTTCCGCAAGCGGCCGAAGATACCAAGCAAGAAGATTATGGCCGCAAAGCAGCATGGCATGTCGTAGGGGCAGTGAAATGAGCCAGATTGATCCGCTCACCCTCGCTGGTGCCAAATCGAAAGGTAAGCGGCCTTATTTCTTGGAGACCGATATTGAGCGGCTGACCAATATCGTTCTGGTGCTGGCTCAGGAATTGGCAGTGGTGCGGGAACGTACGGACACGCTGGAGCGCTTACTGGAGCAATCAGGCGTGCTGACGCGGCAGGAAATCGAAACCTTCACACCCAGTAAGCAACAAGCCGACGAGCGCGGGGCTTGGACGCAAGAATATCTGGCGCGTGTCTTCCGTGTTCTACAGCAGGAGCGTGAAGCGCTGCATACCCAAGAAGCCTCCAGCGAGGAAGTTGCCGACGAGCTCGCCAAGGTTTGAAAGTCATATAATCGACCATAATCGATATTTGCACGCAACCTCTTGCAGCCTATTCAGGGATGATTATCTATTTGGCTGTGGAGATGACGGTTTATCGGTGCGGTGACCGTCGCACGCAAAACGATGTTGGTTGATTTATTTTTAAGCCAGAATGTGCTGTTTTACAGCGCCCTCCTGCTCACAGTTGCTCTATGCTCGGTTGAGGTGATCCTTCTTCTCCTTGGCCTTTCGTCCATGGACGCAACGGGGCTTGATTCCCTTGACGGGCAAGTTGATGCTACCGGAACTGCTGGCGGCATTTTGGGCTATCTCAATGTCGGTCGTTTGCCCTTTACCCTATTCTTCGCGACCGCTTGTGCTGTCTTTGGCTTAACAGGCCTTGCGTTCCAACAGGCGTCATTGGCTGTAAGCGGCCAGTTACTGTCGACGGGTATTGCAGCACCATTGGCCCTCGTGGGCGCAGTGCCGGGAACACGCTGGATTGGGGGTTTCTTGGGCCGCTTGATGCCCAAGACCGAAACTACCGCATTGTCCAAACAGGATCTCGTTGGACTGACAGCGTCGGTCACATTAGGCGAAGCCAAGCGCGGCTCGCCTGCTCAAGCGCGGGTCCGCGACCAGTTTGGTCAGAACCATTATGTCATGGTTGAACCTGCTAGGGCCGAAGAAACCCTGAGTCAGGGACAAGAAGTGCTGCTCACGCAGCGGGCCGACACTCATTACTACGCCACACGCGCGACGCCCTTGCTTACCCGATAAGCATTGGGTCACCCCAAATCTGAAATCTGTTTCCAAACAAAGCATAGGAAGGAAAGCGAGATGTTTAATCCTGCACTTTATGAAATTTTGGGCCTCGTCGTCGTTGGGCTGGCTCTGTTTATCTTATTCGGCGTGCTGGTCGCTCGCCTGTACAAGCGCGCCTCTAAGGAAACCAGCTTTGTGCGGACAGGGCTGGGCGGTGAAAGTGTGGTCGTCAATGGCGGCGCGCTTGTTTTGCCGGTTCTCCACGAGACCATTCCTGTGAATATGGCGACCCTGCGTCTTGAAGTAACACGCAACAGCGAGCAGGCTTTGATTACCAAGGACCGGATGCGCGTGGACGTCTTAGCTGAATTTTATGTTCGCGTGGCCCCAAACCGGGAGGCAATTTCTGCTGCTGCCCAAACCCTCGGCCGCCGCACCATGGCCCCACAAGAGTTGAAAGAGCTGATCGAAGGCAAGTTTGTCGATGCGCTGCGCTCAGTTGCAGCCGAACTGACCATGAATGAGTTGCACGAGCAGCGCACCCAATTCGTCCAGAAGGTGCAACAAGCTGTAACAGAAGATCTGACCAAGAATGGCTTGGAGCTTGAAACCGTCTCGTTGACGGGTCTGGACCAAACCCCGCGGGAATTCTTCAATCCCGATAATGCGTTCGACGCCGAAGGTCTGACGAAACTGACCGAAGAAATCGAGATGCGCCGGAAAATGCGCAATGATATTGAGACCAATACGCGCGTCGAAATTGAGCGTCAGAATTTGGAAACCCAAAAGCGCTCTTTGGAAATCAAGCTGGAAGAAGAAGCTGCCACACTCAGTCAGCAGCGCGAAATCCAGACTATGCGTGCCCAGCAGGCTGCCGAAGTTGCCCTTGTAACCGCTGAGAAGTCGCGGGAATCAGAATCGGCCAAAATTGCAGCCGAGCGCGATATTGAGCAAGAACGTATCGCCAAGGAACAAGCTAACCGACAACGCCAGATTGAATCGCTGCGGGCGACTGAAACCGCGGAGCTGGAGAAGAAGCGCTCGCTGGAATTGGCAGAACAAGATCGCCAGATCGCGATTGCCAATAAGTCGAAGGAAGAAAGTGTCGCCAAGGCCGATGCCAACAAGGCGCGCGCGATTGCCATCCGGGCTGAGGAGCAGGTCAAAACCGTCCAAGAAACTGAAGTTGCTGAACGTAACCGCGCCATTGAATTGATTGAAGCGGCGCGCTTGGCTGAACGTGACGCCATCGCAGTCAAGGTCGGAGCTGAAGCAGAGAAAATCGCTGCGACAGACCGAGCGGAAGCCGCCAAGCTGATCGCCATGGGTGAGGCTGAAGCAATTTCGATCCGGGCAGAGGCAGACGCCAAGCGCTTTGCTGTGCAGGCCGAAGGCGAACGCGCCATCAACGAAGCTGCCAATGTGATGAGTCCAGAGCAAGTGGCGATGCGGATTCGCGAGTCCCTCATTGCCAAGTTGGATCAGATCATTGCCGCGTCGGTAGAGCCTTTGAAGAACATTGACTCGATCAAAGTGGTCGACGTTTCTGGCCTGAATGGGCCGACTGGTTCGTCGGGTGAGCAGGTGCAGGGCAATGGCAATCTGGCTGACCAAGTGGTGCAAAGTGCCATGCGCTATCGTGCTCAAGCACCTTTGATCGACTCTATTTTGAAAGAGGTCGGCCTTGGAAGCGGTGGTCCTGCCCAATTAGGCTTGGCTGGCTTGCTTCAAGAAGGCGAGGCGGCTCCGACCAAGGAGGAGAAAGCCTCTTAAGTCATCTTCTCGTCGGCGCGCGGCAGGCCTGGACAATGCAGCTGCGGCGCGTCAATCACTTGTGGCGTTGAGGGCAATACGATTGCCCTCACTGTCTTCGATCTCGGCAACATAGCCAGCCTCACCAATCGACTTCTTGGGATAGAGGATTTTTGCCCCACGGGCCGTGGCCTTTTCCAGAACGGGGTCGATATCTGGCACATCAAAATAAATAATCGCGCCGGTTTTGGACGGCACGTAGACATCGCCTTTTGCCAGCGCACCACTGGCACCAGGCCTCCCATCGGCACGCGGAAAGAAGGCCATTTCATAGCCATCGACTTGTTGGCGGGTCAGTTCATAGCCCAGCACATCTTGATAGAATTGGATCGCGCGCTCTATGTCTGTAACGGGAATTTCAAAGTGATAGACGGGGTTTTGCATGGCTGTCTTATCCTTTGCAGGGCTTGGGCTTGTCGTTGGGGTGCAGGCGGCGATGTAGAAGAGCATCGCAAGGACCTGAAGGTTTAGCCTGATTGCTTGCACTGCTTGGATCATGCTCCTGCACTAGCAGGGTCCACTCCACGCTCAAGATGGTCTGAGCTTACACTTGGTCGATTGTTGATCACAAGGTGGTGAAGCGGCTGCATTAACAAGCTCAAATTGAAAAGAGCGGCCCGGTTCGGCCGCTCTCTTTGCATCTGAAGACCATTGATATAGCTTTAGTTTTTGGTGCCGCGTAGGGAGCGTGAGACGGCTTTATCGCGGGTGTCGTTCCAGTTATTGGGGTTGGTGCGGGCTGCGGCGCCGGCTGCGGTGGCGTCAGAGCGTGGGACGAAGGCACCGGTGTTGCCGATGGGGCCCATGGGGTCGCCGCCGGGGCCGAAGGCCCCTTGGCAGGCGCTAGCGCCTGGGACGCCATAGATGTTGGACATCATTTCAACG